>Ga0160419_100154_pt1 | contig 48312 bp, 51 predicted proteins | sample CelAP2metagpilot_2_FD_108196 | JGI IMG/M metagenome (GOLD analysis project Ga0160419, IMG submission 108196) | Phycosphere-associated microbial communities from Cellana algal ponds in Kailua-Kona, Hawaii, USA - Cellana AP2-4-25 metagenome pilot ...
ATACGCTTTGGCACAATGAACGGTTCTTTGCCCTGACCCAAACGCATTTCGCGACCCTTTTGGCGGACTACACCGACAGCGCCACCCTGATGGCCCGTCTGGAAGCGGCAGAGCGACGGAACCTGCCGCATTATGGATTTGGAATCAAAGGCTTCACCCTGTCGATGATTGAAACCGCGATTGAGGTGACGGAGGGGCGCGTATCAGGCACCGTCATTGCAGAACTGCTGGATGCAGGGCGGGATATGCTGTCACATTCGGTGGATATTCTGCCGGATGTGGTGCCTGTGCTGGAACGGCTGCGGGCAGATCACAAGTTGATCGTGATCACCAAGGGGGATCTTCTGGATCAGGAGCGCAAGTTGGCGCAATCTGGGTTGCGAGATCACTTCGACGCGGTTGAGATTGTGTCGGACAAGACCACCCAAGTCTACGGCGCACTTTTTGCGCATCACGGCACGGGCGTGGATCAGGGGTTGATGGTGGGCAATTCGCTTGCTTCCGACGTGGTGCCGATGATCGAAGCGGGCGGTGTCGGGGTGCATGTGCCGCATGATCTGACATGGGCACTGGAAACCGCGCCACCCCCGCAAAGCGATCGGTTCCATGAGATCGCAGGTCTGGGTGCGCTGCCCGATCTGATTGAGCGGATCACCGCCGTCTGAGTCTGTATTCGAATCTGGGCAGAGTGCCTGAATTTCGCCTCATTCTCGCCTTAATCGCGCAGGTTGTGGGAAGCCCATGCTGCACCGCAATATCTGGACAGCGAAAAGCGCGTTTTTTCCGCAACATAGCCCCTGCCGTGGGTTTATCGAAAACGCCGGGTATGTTACGGTATTTGTAATAAATAAAAGTGGTCAGTCGAAAAATCGACGATCTGAGGCAGAAAAAGGCAGGTTTAGAATGAAGGTGCGGCGCGTGCAGCCGGCCCGATTGGGGCTATTTATTTTTTCGGCAATTTGGCTTTTGGTGGTGGTGCCGCTGAGCGCGATGGCAGCGCCCTATGCGGCTTATGTGATTGATGCGCGCACGGGGAAGGTCCTGCATTCGCGGAATGCCGATACCCGCCTGCATCCGGCATCCCTGACCAAGATGATGACGGTCTACATCGCCTTTCAGGCGGTGGAACGGGGTGAGATTTCGCTGGATACCAAGGTGACGATCTCCAAGAAAGCCGCAGCAGAACCACCAAGCAAGCTGGGCCTGCGTCCGGGGCAGCGCATTGCACTGCGCTACCTCATTCGCGCAGCTGCCGTGAAGTCTGCCAATGATGCAGCCACCGCGATTGGTGAGGCCATTTCCGGCTCCGAGGCGAAGTTCGCGCGCCGGATGAACCGTACGGCCAAGCAGCTTGGCATGACCCGCACAACCTTCAAGAACATGCACGGGCTGACCGAAGCCGGGCACCTGTCCACCGCGCGCGACATGACGATCATGGGTCGGCATCTGCTCTATGATTTCCCTGAGTATTATAACCTGTTCTCCCGCAAGACGGCAGATGCAGGCGTGCGCAAGGTCAGCCATACCAACCGCCGCTTTCTCAACGCCTACAAAGGCGCGGACGGGATCAAGACGGGCTATACCCGTGCCGCAGGCTTCAACCTCACCGCATCAGCAGAGCGCGGGAATGAGCGGATCATCGTGACCGTCTTTGGTGGCAAATCAACCACGTCGCGCAATGCCAAGGTGGCGGAACTGATGGATCTGGGATTCCGTCGTGCGCCATCCCGTGCACCGCTGCGCAAGCCCAAGCCACCGGCATATATCCCTGACGATTCACCCCGCATCGCCTCTACCGGGACGGTGGGAGGCGCAGGCAAGACCATTCGGCTTGTGGGTGCTGTGAAGACATCGAAGCGGCCCAAGGTCAGACCAGGCGCGATGGTGCCGGTTCTTGTCGCACAAGAAAGCACGCCTGCTGTGACCAATGCCGACGTGACCGCCGCGCTGAAAGAGGCCGTTGCAAGCGCGCCTGAACCCGCGACCGTTCCGGTGGCTGCATCGGACGGCAGTGTGAAACTGGCGGCAGCGACCACATCAATCCGCCCCGCAGCACGGCCCAAGACAGTGCAGGCCCGCGCCGCCAAACCCGTTGAGCAGGAAGTCGTAACCCGCGTTTCGACCTCCGGCGGGCGGCACTGGGGCGTCAATGTGGGCCGGTTCCCCAACCGCTTTGCGGCTGAGAAGATCCTGCTGAAGACCGCATTGGCTGAAATGGCAACGCTGGATGGCAGCCTGCGCAAGGTCGTCAAACGTCCGCAGGGATTTGATGCCAACTTCCTTGGCATGACCCGTGAAAGCGCGGATCTGGCATGCCGTCGCTTGGCCGCGCGCAATGTCAGCTGCTTTATGATTGGTCCCGGTTGAGATCAGCTTTTGCCTCCCGGCGCAGCCATTGCACAAAAGACTTCAGTGCAGGCCGCATGACACCGGGTTTCGTGACAAGGTAGTATCCCGCACCCGGCGCATCCTCGAGCGCGACCACCCGCAGGCGGCCTGCGGCGATATCATCCTCCACAAAGCAACGCACAGTCACGGCGATCCCCTGACCGGAACGCGCACCTTCCAGCAGCAGGTTTCCGGGCAACTGCGTCATGCCGAAGCCGGCTTCGCGATGAACGCCCTGTTGCTCCAGCCAGCTGTCCGCCTCTGATCGGCCCAACTCTTCGAGCCAGGGCAGACGTGCCAGATCGGCCGGTTTCGGCACCGGGCCATCTGTACCTACAAGGGAAGGTGCTGCCACCACCACAATCGGGGATTGGACCAGCATCTCACACTCCAGCCCCGGCCAATCGCAGGTGCCATGGCGGATCGCCAGATCCACACCGTCCGGGCCAAGATCGGCCAGCTTCGGGGTTGGGTTCAGCATCAGGTCGACATTGGCGAATTTCTCACGAAACCGCGGCAGGCGGGGCATCAGCCAGGATGCCGCAAAGGTTGGTGTCAGCGAGATATGCAAAGGCTGGGCCGCCCGTGCGCCCGTCAGCACCTGCGCCATGGAGATCATCCCGCCAAAGCCTTGTCGCACCGCATCTGCCATCTGTATCCCGTCAGGGGTCAGGGCAAGTGCCCGACCGCTGCGATCGAGCAGGACAAGATCAAGATGCGCTTCGAGGCTGCGTAACTGCTGACTGATCGCGGCATGGCTGACGCCAAGGGCATCACCCGCAGCCACGACAGAGCCTTCTTCGGCAAAGGCCGCGAAGGCGCGCAAGGATGACAGGGGCGGTAGATCACGCCAATCCATATTAAACCTCAGCTTACATAATATCAGGATCCATGAGTCGCATATAACGCCGTCTTAGGTCAATGATAGGTTCACCAACACAATCAGCGCAGGAGAGACACCATGCTGAACATCTATGCACACTCGTTCATGACCGCCACAAGAACCAACTGCACAAGGCTCCACGATGTGCCGCCTGCCAATGCTGAGAAACGCCGGCGCTGGTGGCAGTCGCGCAGGCAGGTCTGCGTTGATCTGACAAAACTCTGATCTCACAAATTCAATGCTGGAGTCGGCACATGGCTGAACTTACACAAGACCTCTCCCCTCAGGCCGGGGAACGTATGACCGGGACGGCCCTGATCAAATGGGCTGCTTCGATCTTTCAGATCATGGGATATGGAGCCACTGCCTTTGGCATGACCCCGTTGAACATCTATCTGTTCTTCGCCGGCCTGATTGGGTGGTTCATTGTCGGGGTTCTTTGGCAGGACCGGGCAATCATGCTGATCCATGTGGTGGCCTTTGGTGCCATGGTTGCCGGATTGCTGGGGGCCGCAAGTTAAGGAGCTTCCTCCGGCGCTGTCACCGCCTTGTAGAGATGCCAGGTCGCATGTCCCAGCACCGGCATCACCAGAAACAAGCCCAGAAACAACGGCACCATGGCAGCCAGCGTGGCGGCTGCAATCAGCACGCCCCAGAACAGATAGACCACCGGCGCCTCCTGCACAGCCACGATTGACCGCAGGAGCGCAGACATGAAATCAACATCCCGGTCCAGCAGCATCGGCATCCCCAACACGCTGATGGAGAAGACAACAATCGCAAAGACCGCGCCGACTGCTGTGCCGAAGGCCAGCATGCTCAGCCCCTCCGACGTGAAGAATACGTCGAGGGAGGACGAGACATTGGTCATCGGCGAAAGGCCCAGAAACAGGGCAAAGATCATGTGGCCAAGGAAGAACCAGAACAGGAATACCACGATGATGATCACGGCCAGCCATGGCAATTGCCCCGTGCGCGCGCGCCAGACCACGCCCATGACTTGCGACAGGGCCAGGGGCTCGCCCAAGCTGCGGCGGCGACTGACTTCATAAAAGCCAAGCGCCGCCAAGGCCCCTACCAGCGGAAAGCCCATCACCGCGAGGATCAGCCAGAAGGTGTGGCCGGTTGCATAGGTGATGCCCGTCATCAGCAGTCCTGCAATCACAAAGAAGCTGGCGAAGAACAGATCGGCCATTGGGGCTGCTGCAAAATCGCCGAAGGCGGCGGTCAGACTGCTGCGGATGTCGGCGAAATGTGGTGCGCGTATTGTGGGAACGCCATGGGGTCTTTCTGTCATGGCGTAAGTATTGCGATTATTCCGAGGAAATCAAACCGGTGTTGCAAGGACCAGTCTCAGGTGGCGGCCTGTAACAAGGTGCGCGTGTAGTCGGACTTGGGTCGCTCATAAAGATCATCCGCCGCGCCGTGTTCGACCACGTCGCCGCGTTTCATCACGATAACCTGATGCGACATCGCCCGCACGACCTTCAGGTCATGGCTGATAAAGAGGTAGGCCAGCCCGTACTTTCGTTGCAATTCCCGCAGCAATTCCACAATTTGCACCTGTACTGTCATGTCGAGCGCCGATGTCGGCTCATCCAGTACCAGCAGTTTCGGGCGCAGCACCATCGCGCGGGCGATGGCGATCCGCTGGCGCTGCCCTCCGGAAAATTCATGCGGGTAGCGATCCATTGTGGCGGGGTCGAGGCCCACTTCCAACATCACGTCCTGCACCAGCACGCGCTGATCCTGGCCCTTGTCGATGCCATGCACACCCAGCCCTTCGGAGATGATCTGAAAGCAGGTCATGCGCGGGGAGAGGGAGCCGAAAGGATCCTGAAACACGATCTGCATCTCTGCCCGCAGCTTGCGCAATTGCCGGGTCGACCATTTGCGCACGTCCTGCCCCATGAAGGTGATGCCCCCTTCGGATGCAATCAGCCGCATGATTGCCAATGCCATCGTGGTTTTGCCTGATCCGCTTTCGCCGACGATGCCAATCGTTTCCCCGGCACGGACGCTCAGGGTTGCGTCGTTGACGGCTTTGACGTGGCCCACCGTGCGGCGCAGCAGCCCCTTCTGGATCGGGAACCAGACCTTGAGGTTCTGCGTCTCAGCGATCACTTCAGCCCGCTCCGGGACAGGCTCGGGCGTGCCCGAAGGCTCAGCCGCGAGCAGCTTTTGCGTATAGGGGTGTGCGGGATTATCAAAGATCTGCGCGGTTGGCCCCTGCTCCACGATCTCTCCGTGCTGCATGACGCAGACGCGGTCAGCGATGCGGCGCACCACCCCCAGATCGTGGGTGATGAACAGCAATCCCATACCTTCGCTGGCTTTCAGTTCCGCCAGAAGCTCAAGGATCTGCGCCTGAATGGTCACGTCGAGCGCGGTTGTCGGTTCATCCGCGATCAGGACATCGGGTTTGTTCGCAAGCGCCATCGCGATCATCACCCGCTGCCGCTGCCCGCCGGACAATTGGTGCGGATAGGCCCCCAGACGGCTTTCGGCATCGTTGATCCCTACCTTGTCCATCAGCTCCAGAATGCGTGCGCGCGCGGCATCGCCGGTCAGCCCCTGATGCAGGGCGAGGCTTTCGTTCAGCTGCTTTTCGATGGTGTGCAGGGGGTTGAGCGAGGTCATGGGCTCCTGAAAGATGAAGCTGATGTCATTGCCGCGCACCTTGCGCAACATCGCTTCATCCGCGCCGATCATCTGTTGCCCGTCATAGGTGACGGAACCGGAGACTTCGGCGCTTTCCCCAAGCAGCGCAACGGTCGACAGCGCAGAGACCGACTTGCCTGAACCAGATTCGCCCACCAGCGCCACGGTCTCTCCCCGCTCTACCGCGAAGCTGACGCCTTTGACGGCTTCGGTCAGTTGGCCATCCTGCCGGAAGGACACGCGCAGGTCTTTGACATCCAGAAGCGCGGTCATGGCACAACCTTCCGGTGCGGGGCGCCGATTTCTTCGAAGAAATCGAGGCGGAATTTTCGAAAATCCCGGGGCGCTGTCATGCGAAGATCTTTCTGGGGTCAAAGGCGTCGCGGATGCCTTCAAAGATAAACACCAGCAGTGACAGCATCACCGCGAAGGTTATGAAGGCGGTGAACGCAAGCCAAGGCGCTTGGAGATTCTGTTTGGCCTGCAAGGTGAGCTCTCCCAGTGACGGGGCGGAGGACGGCAGGCCAAAGCCGAGATAATCCAGACCCGCCAGTGTGCTGATCGTGCCCGTGATGATAAAAGGCAGCATGGTCAGCGTGGCGACCATGGCGTTAGGCAGCATGTGGCGGAACATAATTGTGGTGTTGCTGACCCCCAACGCGCGGGCGGCCCGTACGTATTCAAGGTTCCGCGCCCGCAGGAATTCTGCGCGCACCACACCCACAAGAGCGGTCCAACTGAACAGCACCAACAGGAACACCAGAAGCCAGAAACTTCGCCCCAGTATCGCGAACATGATGATGATCACATAAAGCGACGGGGTGGAGGACCATATCTCGATAATCCGTTGGAAGATCAGGTCTGTCCAACCGCCGAAGAAGCCCTGCACCGCGCCTGCAATGATGCCGATCAGGCTGGCCAGCCCGGTGACCATGAGGGTGAAGAAGATCGACAGCCGAAACCCATGAATCACCCGCGCCATCACGTCACGTTTTGTGCCATCCGTGCCCAGCCAGTTCTGCTCATTTGGGGGCAGCGGTGCCGCACCGGGTCGGTCGACGGCGGTGTTGAAGGAGTAGGGAATGATGGGCCAGATGCTCCATCCCTGCTCAATCGCCTCGCCCTCAATCATGCCATCCTGCGCATCTTCGATGTAACCCTCGGGATCATCAAAGCACAGGTCCAGCCCACCGGTGGCGATCAGGCATTTCACTTCCGGATCGCGGTAAACCGCTTCGGTCTGGAAATCGCCGCCGAAGGCCGTCTCAGGATAGAAGTTGAAAATCGGCATGTAATACTCGCCGCGATAGTTCACGACGATGGGTTTGTCGTTGGCCACAAACTCCGCAAACAAGGAGATGCCAAAGAGGATCGCGAAGATCCACAGGGACCAATAGGCCCGCCGGTTGCGTTTGAAGTTGCGCCAGCGACGTTGGTTGAGGGGGGAAAGCGCCATCAGCCTTCCCTCCGCTCAAAGTCGATGCGTGGATCGACCAGCACGTACATCAGGTCTGAAATGATGCCCACCACCAGCCCCATCAGCGCGAAGATGAACAGCGTGCCAAAGACAATCGGATAGTCCCGCGCCACCGCCGCTTCAAAGCCGAGCCGCCCCAGCCCGTCGAGGGAGAAGATCGTCTCAATCAACAGCGACTGGCCGAAGAAGACCCCGATGAACACCGCCGGGAAACCTGCGATGACGATAAGCATCGCGTTGCGGAAGACGTGACCATAGAGCACACGGCTCTCCGCCAGGCCCTTGGCACGGGCGGTCATCACATAGTGTTTCTTGATCTCATCCAGAAAGGAATTCTTCGTCAGCAGCGTCAGCGTTGCAAAGGCGGAAATGGTGGAAGCCAGCACCGGGAGCGCGATGTGCCAGAAGTAATCCGCGACCTTGCCCAGCGGACTGAGTTGATCGAAATTGTCGGAGGTGAGACCCCGCAAGGGGAAGATCTGCCAATATGAACCGCCCGCGAACAACACCAGCAGCAGGATCGCAAACAGGAAGCCGGGGATCGCATAGGCGGCGATGATCGCACCTGATGTCCAGGTGTCAAAACTCGTGCCGTCTTTCACCGCTTTTCGGATGCCCAGCGGGATCGATACCAGATAGGCAATAAGGGTCGACCACAGGCCCAGCGTGATGGAAACAGGCAGCTTTTCCTTGATCAACTCGATGACGCTGATGGAACGGAAGTAGCTTTCCCCGAAGTCGAAGCGCATGTAGTTCCACATCATATTGAAGAACCGCTCCACAGGGGGTTTGTCGAAGCCGAATTCTTTCTCAAGCTCTGCAATGAACTCCGGCGGCAATCCCCGTGCGCCAACGTAGGTTTCAGCACCTGCTGTGACCTCCGTCGCGCCTGCATCATTGCCGTTTCCGGCAAACCCTTCGAAGACATCCCCGCCGCCCTGAATACGGGCAATGGCCTGCTCCACCGGGCCACCGGGGACAAATTGCACGAGGGTGAAGTTGATCAGCATGATGCCGATCAGCGTGGGAATGATCAGCAGCAGCCGTCGAAGAATATAGGCGCCCATGGGCGAATTACCTCAACGCACCAGCGGCGCGCAGAGCGGCACCTTTTTCTTCATTGTACCACCAGAAGTCGAGGAAACCCAAAGCGTAAGGCGGGATCGTTTCAGGATGTTCATATTGGTCATAGTAGGCGGTCCAATGCACCGCCTTGTACCAGACGGGGATCATGAAGAATTCGTACCGCAGGGCCCGATCCAGCGCCCGCAGGGTCGCCGCTTCGGTTTCAGAATCCTCCGCCCGCAATGACGCCTCGATGATCGCATCGACAAGCGGGCTGGCCAGACCGGCGGGGTTGAACAGGGAATACGCCGCGTCCTCGGACCCGAAGCGCTGGATCAGGCCGGTGCCCGTTCCCAGAAATGCCGCATAGGAATCGAACACCAGATCGTAGTCGCGGTCCCGCTCTCGTGAGGTGTATTGGGAAGCATCCACCTTCTCCAGCACCGCATCAATGCCCATGGCGGTCAGGTTGGACATGAAGTTTTCCACCACCGCAGACAGTGTTGCCGACCCTGCGGAGTTCAAGAGAAATGTCAGGCGGAGGGGTTCGCCACCCGCATTGTAGCGTTTGCCATCATCACCCACGGCCCAGCCCGCTTCGTCCAGCAGCTTCATGGCGCGGCGCGCGTTGCGGCGGTCCAGCAGACGGTCAGGTTTGGAGGTATGCGGCACGGTGACGTCGTCTGTCAGCATTTCAGGGGGCACCAGATCGCCGAGGCTTTTCAGGAAAGCCAATTCGCCCCCTTCCGGGACACCCATCGCCATCAGCGGGGTATCCTGACTGAAAGAAGCGCGCTGCTCAAACAAGCCATACTGCAAGGATTCGTTCGTCCATTCGAAGTTGTAGGCCAGCGCCACGGCCTGCCGGACGCGTTTGTCCTGAAGCACCTCGCGGCCCAGATTGAATACGATCCCATTGGGCGTCGGCGGGGAGCCGTCGGGCAATTCATTCTTGACCACCTGCCCGCTCTGCACCTTGGGGAAGTCGTAGTTGCTGGCCCACTGCTTGGAATTGCCTTCGTTGCGGAAGGTGTATTCACCGGCTTTGAAGGCCTCAAATGCTGAATTTTCGTCACCAAAGTACTCAATCCGGATCTTGTCGAAATTGGCCCGTCCCTGGTTGAACGGCAGGTCTGCGCCCCAGTAGTCCGGGTTCCGCTTGTAGACGATGCGGCGATTCACATCGACGTCGTCGATCATGTAAGGCCCTGATCCCGGTGAGGTTTCGAGACGGCTTTCGTCGAGACGCGCGCCGCTTTCGTCGTACCATTTCTTGGACCATGCAGGCACACCGCCCACCTGCTCGATCAAGCTGCGCCGTGATACACCTTCGGCGAAGTAGAACTTGATGGTGTGATCATCGATCACCTCGACCTTGGGGATGAGACGGCGCACGGCTTGCGCATAGCTTTGCAGGCCCTGATCCAGCAGCAGGTTGTGAGAAAACGCGATGTCATGAGCCGTGACCGGATCCCCGGTAGAGAACCGGGCCTCCGGGCGCATGTAGAAAATGACCCAATCCTTGCTGGGCGGATACTCCAGCGTTTCGCACAGCAGACAGTAGTATTCAGCGTAGACATCCGCAGGTGCAGGGGCGTTCACCCCTTCCCCGAGCAGGCTCTCGAACATGACGGTGGACAGCGCACCGCCCCTGCCCTTGCGGGTGTAGGGGTTCATCGAATCGAATGTGCCCAGAGTCGCTATCGAAATCTCCCCGCCTTTGGGGGCATCCGGGTTCACATAGTCGAAATGCGGGTAGTCCGGCCCATAGGTCAGGTCGCCGAAAAAGCTGTAGCCGTGGCTCTTGATGGTTTTTTCCTCAGCCCAGGCAGCCGTGGCGATGACAAGCGACAGTCCCAGAACCAGCAAGGCGCTCCACCCTATCCGCATGGCGTCTTTTGCTGGCTGTCGGGTAGAGGTTTTGGCGCGGGTCCGGGGTGGTGTCATCAGGCACATCCTTCTTAAGCGTCGTTCGGCGTTTTTCACCATGTAAGCTAACGACGCGCTCTGCCAAGACACAAGTTGCGAATATGTGATCTGGGGTCAGAAACGAAAAAGGCCGCCCGGTTGTGGGCGGCCTGTCTGTTCGCGCAGCGCTGGATCAGTCGTCCAGGCTGTCGAGGTAGGCAATGACGTTTGCACGGTCTTCCGGCTTTTTCAGGCCAGCGAACCCCATTGTCGTGCCGGGTGCGTAGCCCTTTGGGTTTTCAAGAAACGCGCTCAGCTCTTCCGGGGTCCAGGCGACATCTGTCATCCCGGCCAATACGCCGGAATAGCCAAACCCATCAGCGGCGGCGATCTGGCGTCCGACGACACCGTGCAGATACGGACCAACGTTATTGTCGCCCGCCGCAACCTTGTGACAGGCGGAGCATTTGCGGAACACGCGTTCGCCACTTGCGGGATCAGCGGCTTCCATCAACGCTGCAAAATCGATCTCTTCTTCCGGCTCGGCTTCTTCGGCGCCTTCAACTTCAATGGCATAGGATGGTTCGCCATGGGCTTCGGCGTGGTACAGTTCTTCGCCGACCCACTTGCCCAACAAAAGGACGAGCCAGGCCCCGAACAGACCTGCGGCGAGTTTTGTCATTGTCATTGTGTCGAACATCTTTGGGTCCTACTGGCATTGGTTGCGCTTGCTGGCGCGTATCTATTGCTTTCCCTTGGCACAGGCAAGGTGTACTTACCGCGACCAATCGCCCTTATGGGTGACATTCTTTCAAAGGTAACCCAGATGTCTGAAGAAATTGCCCCACGTATCGCATTTCAGGGTGCTTTGGGGGCTTACGGTCATGAAGCCTGCCTGCAGGCCAATGCAGACATGATCCCCGTGCCCTGCACAACCTTCGAAGAGGTGATCCGCGCTGTGCGCAACGGCGACGCGGACCTTGCGATGCTGCCGGTTGAGAACACGACCTATGGCCGGGTTGCAGACATCCACCGCCTGCTGCCCGAAAGTGGATTGCACATCATTGGTGAAGCGTTTGTCCGGGTGCGCATTGCGTTGATGGCCCGCCCCGGAGTGCCGCTTGCGGATGTCAAACACGTGCGGGCGCATCTGGTGCTGCTGCCGCAGGCCCGCAAGTTCCTGGATCAGCACGGTATCACATCCGAACCCGCCGCGGACAGCGCCGGTGCCGCAGCAGACCTTGCCGCATCCGACCTGACCCATGAAGGCGTACTGGCGAGCGCTGTCGCGGCTGACATTCACGGGCTTGAAGTGCTGGCCAGCGATATCGAGGATCAGGCGCATAACACCACCCGCTTCTTGCTGATGGCCCCCCAGATTGATCTGAGCCCGCGGGCGGAAACGATGTTGACCACATTCGTCTTTGAAGTGCGCAACATACCGGCCGCTCTGTACAAAGCGATGGGCGGATTTGCGACCAATGGCGTGAACATGACCAAGCTGGAGAGCTACATGGTGGGCGGGTCCTTCACCGCGACACAGTTCTACGCAGATATCGAAGGGCACCCCGACGACGCGCCGGTGCGCCGCGCCCTGGAGGAGCTCTCCTATTTCACCAACCGCGTGGACATTCTTGGCGTCTACCCGGCCCATCCCGGCCGCGCCGAAAGCACTTAGCTGAGGCCCTGACCCGCGTTGCTTTTCCCGCTTTCCAGCGCGTAGCGGTCTTGCATGCCCAAGGCATACTCCGCCACCCGCTTGTTGAACCGCTGTGTCAATGTGCCTTTGGCCAGCTTCAGCGATTGCACCAGCAGACGTGCACTGAGGTTAAGCGGTTTGAGCTCTAGGGACACCATGATCCGTGTCTGGGTGCGCGACAGGGCGATCAACTCAAAACTGGTGCGGCCCAGAACACCCGGTGAAGTGCTTTCAAGAGCCATGTCGTTGGGCCGGTCAAATTCCACCAGTTCCAGTTGCAGTTCCCGGCGTTTTCCCCGCATCGTAAAGGACGCCTCCCACATTGCGCCGACCCCCGGTTCCTCCCGGTTATCAAGGCGTTGCACCTCCGCGCCACGGCGCATCGCTGCCCGTTCAAAACTTTCGAAATCGCACAGCATCTCAAAGACCGCATCAATCGGCGCTTCGATATCTTCCTTGGTGCTAAACTTCATTCATGTCACCTGTGCCTAAGAGGATCATACACGATCACGGCCGCAAAAGCGGGCTTTTCTTCTGTGGTCAATCCAATCTGTCTGCAAGCCAGTTTTCGAGCAGGAAATGCGCGATCGCACCTTTGCGTGCCGGCAGAATATCAGGGTGGTTGCCTGCGAAAACCTCCATCATCTCCTCCCGACTGACCCACATTGCGTCCTCAATCTCTACCGGGTCTATGGTGATTTTATGGCTAAGTGCCTTGCCTTGGCACCCAAACATCAACGAGGCGGGGAACGGCCAGGGTTGGCTCGACAGATAGCTGACTTCACCAACCTCGATGCCTGATTCTTCGAAGACCTCGCGGCGCACGGCGGCTTCGAGCGTCTCTCCCGGCTCCACAAACCCGGCCAACAGGGAATACATTCCTTCGGGCCATCCCGGCGAGCGGCCCATCAAAACGGAATTGCCATGGGTGATCAGCATGATCACAACCGGGTCCGTGCGGGGAAAGTGGCCTGCGTTACATGCCGGACAAACCCGCTGCCATCCGGCCTGGGTGATGTCGCTTGGGGCACCGCAACGGGCACAAAACCCATGCGACAGGTGCCAGCCCTGAATGGCCTTGGCGGTCGCGGCCAATTCGGCATCACGGGCAGACAGCCATGTCATCACGCGGCGCAGTTCCGCAAACACCATGCCATCCGGCAGTTCAGGATGCTGCTGCTCGCTTGGGTCCAGAAACGCGCCCAATTGAGAATGATCAATGTTTTCAGGCGTCCAGCCCGCCAGATCAAACGCGAAACGCGCAGCACCCTCTTCGCGGCCCAGCAGAATGGGTTCCTCCTCCGCATCGCGCAAAATGGGGTGATCCATGTGCAGTCGGACCAGGGACGCGGGGCGCTGCTTGAGGATCAGCGGCTTGCCACGCCACAACAGGATCGCACGGGCTTCCGGGTCTGCCTTGCATGCGGCAACGGCCTCAGGATCGTTGCGCAGCTCTCCTGCGCGGTCCAGCGCGGAGCCCCCGAACGTGACGTCTTCTGCATGTTTCATCTGCCAGCCCTCAACCTGTGTGCGTGCCGTCTTTTGCCATGGGTGTGCCTGATCCGTGACGCCGGGGCAATCCCGTGTGGGCTTGTCTCACTTGTCATTGTCTGCTCAATTAAAGGTTGCGTGCGCACAATTTTAGAGGGAGTCGCTGTGAACGAGGGGAGAGCGAATGCTCTGAACCACGCCCATCCGCGGGATGACACTTCAGCACAACTGCGCGTGCTGGCGACAACAGATGTGCACATGCAGATGCTGGGGCACGCCTATGTTTCTGACCGGCCGATGGCTCACAGCGGTCTGGCAAGCATCGCCACGCTGGTGGAGGACGCACGGCGCGAAGCATCCGCACAGGGACGCGCGACACTGCTGCTGGACAACGGTGATCTGGTGCAGGGCACGGCGCTTGGAAGTTGGCTGTCCGGGCGCGCCGTTACCGCCGCCCATCCCGTTGCCACAGCACTGAACCTGATGCGGTATGATGCCGTCGGGCTGGGCAACCATGATCTGGATTACGGGCTTTTCTACCTCAATCAACTCGCCAGGCATCTGAGGATGCCGGTGATCAGCAGCAACCTGCATCAGACGGGGCCATTCCCGCTGCACCCCTTCGCGCTGATCGACTGCCCACTGCCCGGCAGCAGGGGAGAGGTCCTGCGGGTCGGTGTGTTGTCTGTGCTGCCGGAACAGACAGCTGTGTGGAACCGTCATGTGCTGCAAGGATCGGCCAGCGTTTCACCTGCATTGGGGTGTGTGCAGGCCGCTGTACCCGTTCTGCGCGCGCAGGGTGCCGATCTGATTGTACTGCTTGCGCACATGGGGATCGAGGAACCTGTGACCGGGCGCAGCACACGAGACAGCGCGTTGCCGCTGGCAAAGGTTCCCGGCATTGACGCCATCATAACCGGCCACACCCATCGCCGGTTTCCAGGCAGTGACCACCCAGCCGGTGCGGACATCGACACGGAAGGGGGGACATTGGCGCAATGCCCGGCCAGCATGCCGGGCTATGCCGCTTCTGATCTGGCGATCCTTGATCTGACGCTGAACCGGGTGGAAGGAGGGCGATGGCAGGTGATCGGCCACATCAGCCGCCTTGTGCGCAATGGTGCCGACACACCGGCCTGCCCGGCCGTTCACGCCGCCTGTGCCCCGGCGCATGAGGCCACGCGCGCGCATCTGGCAACCCCGGTTGCCACCACTGCGGCCCGGCTTCAGAACTACTTCTCTCTCGCCACACCAACCGCTACTGCGGCGCTTGTTGCCCGCGCCAAGGCCAGAGTAATCCGCGATGCGCTGTCGGGGCGGCCCGAGGCGGATTTGCCCCTGTTGGCCACGGCCTCTGCCCATACCGCGGGGGGGCGCGAAGGGGCCGATCACTACCTCAATATCCCGCAAGGTCCGGTGCTGCGGCGGCATGTGGCAGGCCTCGACCCCTATTTGAACGAGGTTTGGGCCCAGCGCGTGACCGGCTCGGACTTGAGACGGTTGCTGGAACACACATCCCGGATCTATGCGCCGCTCCAGCCCGGTGCGCAGGCGCAAAGGCTTGTAGATGCCCGGATACCCAGCTTTGATTTTGATACCGTCTATGGGCTGGACTACACCGTCGACCCCACCCGCCGGGTTGGTCAGCGCGTGACCCGCCTGTACTATGACGGCCAGCGGGTGGAAGATGACCAGCCGTTCATCCTCGCCACGAACCAGTTCAGGATCGCCGGGGGTGGCGGATACAGTCCGGCCTGCGCGGACCAGATCATGCGCTGCACCCCTGTGTCTCTCACAGAGGCGCTGGTGGATGCGCTGAACCACCCTGAAGATCTGGCATGGCCACAACCGACGCCATGGAGACTGGCCTGCACCGGATCAACAACGGCTGTGCTGACCACCTCACCCGATGCCACGCCATTCCTGCACGATCTGGCCGACTTTGCGCCAAAGCCACTCGGCATTGATGATGCGGGCTTTCTTGAAGTGCAGATCACGCTCTGACGCTTGCGCTTGGCTGAATGCCGCCTTATATCGCTGCGTGAGAGGTTGGTGCGGGCAGGCGCCTCGCCAACCTGGTCAGATCCGGAAGGAAGCAGCCACAACGAGTCCCGCTTGGGTCGTTATCAATCTCTCACCAGTGTTTCGAGGCGTTCTTGCGCCACCAACGCTCCGACACACATGATCCCCACCAGACAGATCTAAAGCCGTGCCGCCGCAAAGGTATCGCATTGACCTACCTGCCCGGTTTCCCAGCCGCGCGCGAACCAGCGGGCGCGTTGTTCGGATGTGCCGTGGGTAAAGGTATGCGGCTGCGGCACGCGGCCTGCCTGCCGTTGCAGGTGATCATCCCCGATCTTGCGCGCGGCATTTAACGCCTCCTGCAAATCGCCCCGCTCCATCAAGGACTGCACATTCGCGGCCCAGATCCCCGACAGGCAATCGGCCATCAGTTCCAGCCTGACGGTAAGGGCATTCGCCTCTGTCTGGCTGGCCTGCTGGCGGGCGGCGTTGACCTTGGGCAGAATGCCCAGCTGGTTCTGCACGTGATGGGCCACCTCATGGGCAATCACATAGGCGGCTGCAAAATCGCCGCCTGCGCCCATACGTTGATCCAGCATCACAAAAAACGATGTATCCAGGTAGGCCTTGCTATCCGCCGGACAGTAGAACGGCCCCGTCGCGCCATTTGCGCCGCCGCAGGGGCTTTGCGTGACACCGTTGAACACCACCAGCTTTGGCGGCACATATTCGCGCCCCAACTGTTCGGCAAAGATCTTGGCCCAGACATCCTCCGTGGTGCTGAGCACCTGCGCCGAGAACTGCGTGGCCTTGTCATCAGCAGCACTTGATTGCTGGCTCTGCTGGGTGAGTGGCGCATTGCCGCCCTGCAACAGCGAACTGACATCAATGCCGGTGAAATACCCGATCGCCAGCACGATCAGCAGGCCGACAACACCCATGCCGCCAGCACGCCCCCCGCCGGCACGGCGTCTTCCGCCGTTGCTGCCGCGCACTTCTACATTCTTGCTTCGCCGGATGCCCCGTAACCGCATGATGACGTCCTTTTAAATCCGCACAACCAAGACTACTCTACCACACGCCCAGCCTTGTGGAGCCATCATGCCCGAGCAGATCGACGATTCCAAGATGCGTACCCGCTGGGCCGAAGACCGGACCATCCTGGCCAATGAACGCACGTTTTCTGCCTGGATGGGCATGGGCCTCGGGGCCGTCGGCGTTGCGATTGGCCTGAAGGCCGTCTTTGGCGCGGCCGATCCCACCTGGGTCGCGAAACTGGCCGCCAGCCTGTTTCTGGCCATAGCGATCCTGATCTACTGGATGGCGCATAATCAGGCCTGCAAGACACTCCAGCGGCTGCGGGATAACGATGCCGAAGCCATGCCCGTGCGCAACTACCGCCTGCTTGCCGGCGTGATGACTTTTGCCACACTTGCCGTTGGCGCTGTCCTCTGGTCACTTTGAGGGCGGTTTACGCCCCCGCCTGCGCCGCATAGTTTAGCCTCTCAAGCGAATCCTCCGGAGCTTTCATGTCCGACACCCCCGCCTACCAAGTCCTCGCCCGCAAATACCGGCCAGAGACCTTTGCAGATCTTGTCGGGCAAGACGCCATGGTGCGCACGCTGAAAAATGCGTTTGAGGCGGACCGGATCGCGCAGGCCTTTGTGATGACGGGCATCCGCGGCACCGGTAAAACCACCACCGCGCGGATCATCGCCAAGGGGATGAACTGTATCGGACCGGATGGCACAGGCACCCCTACAACCGAACCCTGCGGCGTATGCGAACATTGTGTGGCGATCATGGAAGGCCGCCATGTCGATGTGATGGAGATGGACGCGGCCTCCAACACGGGCGTGGCCAACATCCGCGAGATTATCGACAGCGTGCACTACCGTGCGGCATCCGCCCGGTACAAAGTCTATATCATCGACGAAGTGCACATGCTGTCCACCGGTGCCTTCAACGCGCTTTTGAAGACGCTTGAGGAACCCCCCGAGCACGTCAAATTCATCTTCGCCACCACGGAAATCCGCAAGGTCCCCGTGACGGTTCTCTCCCGTTGCCAGCGCTTCGACCTGCGCCGGATTGAACCCGAAGTGATGATCGCCATGCTGCGCCGGATTGCCGACAGCGAACGGGCGCAGATCGCCGATGACGCACTGGCGCTGATCACCCGTGCTGCCGAAGGCTCTGCGCGCGACGCCACGTCGTTGCTGGATCAGGCCATCAGCCACGGGGCGGGAGAGACCACCGCGCTACAGGTCCGCGCGATGCTGGGTCTGGCGGATCGCGGCCGCGTGCTGGACCTTTTCGACATGGTGCTGCGCGGCGATGCCGGTGCCGCTCTGACAGAGCTTTCCGCCCAATATGCCGATGGCGCTGACCCAATGGCCATCCTGCGCGATCTGGCGGAGATTACCCATTGGGTATCAGTGGTGAAAATCACACCAGATGCCGCCGAAGACCCCACCGTCTCTCCCGAGGAGCGCAGCCGAGGCACCCAGATGGCAGAGGCTTTGCCAATGCGCGTGTTGACCCGGCTTTGGCAAATGCTGCTCAAGGCGCTGGATGAAGTCGGATCTGCGCCGAATGCGATGATGGCTGCCGAAATGGCGATCATCCGCCTGACCCATGTGGCCGATCTGCCCAGCCCCGAAGAACTGGTGCGCAAGCTGCACAACAGCACGCCGCCTGCGCCGTCTGCCGTACCGCCTGCTGGCGGCGGCGCTGCTGGTGCGTCTGGCGCCCAAGCCGTTGCGGCCGTCCAAACCCGGATGGCCGCAAACCCCGGTCCCAGTGGCCAGACCACAGCCTTGGCTCAGGACCTTGATGCGGCACTTGCCCGGTTCCCCAGCTTTGAGCATGTAGTTGAACTGATCCGCGCCAACCGGGATGTGAAACTGCTGGTGGAAGTGGAAACCACCCTGCGTCTTGCCGCTTACCAACCGGGTCGCATCGAATTCACCCCAACCGACAAGGCCCCCGCCGACCTCGCACAGCGCCTGGGCGGCAAGCTGCAACTCTGGACCGGCAACCGCTGGGCTGTGAGCATCGTCAACGGCGCAGAGGCTGATACCATCGCAGAGGTGCGCGACGCCAAGGACAATGCCCTGCGCGCAGATGCGGAGGCACATCCTCTGATGCAGGCGGTGCTGGCACAGTTTCCCAAGGCCAAGATCACCGCCATCCGCACCCCCGAAGACATCGCCGCTCAGGCTGTTGAGGAGGCCCTGCCAGAGGTAGAAGACGAATGGGATCCTTTCGAAGACAGCTAGGCGCCGCCACCCTCATGCTGGCCGCCAGCCCGTCCTACGCCGAGGTTTGCGCCCAGATGCGCCCGAACTGGACGCCCGGTGCGCCTGCATCGGCGTGGGATGAACTCATCGCGCTGATGTCCACGCCCCCCTCGCTGGTGCTGATCCTCGCCAGCCTCATCGCCATCCGCTTCGCCCACCAATGGGGCGCGCTCGTCGTGGTGCTGCTCTGGACGCTCTGGGTCTCGCTCGTCGCCATGTCCAGCCCCGACGCCGCCCGGCTTGCTGCACTACAAGAAGGCTGTATCGGCAGCCCCACCTTGTTCATTGCGGCTGTCGCTGCGATATGTGTTGGGATGATCCTCTACACCACACGCCGCGCCGCGCGGCTTTGATAATCGGAGACAGCAATGTTCAAAGGACTAGGCGGGCTCGGCGATATGGCCGGGATGATGAAAAAAGCGCAGGAAATGCAGGGCAAAATGGCCCAGTTGCAAGACGACATGGCCAATATCATGGTCACGGGCGAAAGCGGCGCGGGTCTGGTCAAAGCCACCGCCACCGCCAAGGGCGAGCTCAAGGCGCTGGATATCGACCCCTCGATCTTCAACGGCGATGACAAGGAAGTGGTCGAGGACCTGATCCTCGCCGCCATCAAGGACGCGCAAACCAAAGCGTCCGAACGCAGCCAGGAAGAAATGCAGAAACTCACCGAAGGCCTCGGCCTGCCGGCGGACATGAAACTCCCCTTCTGATCTTCCAAATGGTTCAAAAAACCCCGCCGGAGGCATGAAATCTCTTCCGGCGCCCCCTCGCAACAGGCACCCGGTTTGAGCAGCACCCGCGACATCGACAACTTGATCGAGATGATGGCCAAACTCCCCGGTCTCGGCCCCCGCTCGGCCCGCCGGGCGGTGCTGCACATGATCCGCAAACGCGGCCTGCTGCTGACCCCGCTGGCGGACCTGATGCAGACGGTTGCGGCCACGGCCCGTGAATGCCTGAACTGCGGCAATGTAGGCACCACCGATGTCTGCGACATCTGTACGTCCGAAAAACGCGCCAACGGAGAGTTGTGCGTGGTCGAGGACGTGGCGGATCTCTGGGCGATGGAACGGGCGGGCGTCTTCAAGGGCCGCTACCATGTGCTGGGCGGCACGCTTTCGGCATTGGATGCGATCGGCCCGCAGGAACTGCGCATCCCCCGGCTGATAGACCGGGTCGCAACAGAAGGCGTGACAGAGGTGATCCTCGCGCTGAATGCCACGATCGACGGACAGACAACCGCCCATTACATCGCCGACCAACTCGACGGGCAGGTCCGCCTGACATCGCTGGCCCAGGGCGTGCCCATCGGCGGAGAGCTGGATTACCTTGATGATGGGACGATCACCGCCGCGCTGAACGCACGCAAAACGCTGTAGGACACAAAAAAGCGGCTGGTGAGCGCCTGCTCCCCAACCGCCTGAATAGGCGGGCCACCCTCTCCTCCCAAATCAGGTGACCCGTCCGCCGCGACCAGAGGTTCGAAGAACCATCAAATCCAGCGGCGGAAACTCTAGGCCTTCGCGTCAGATTCTTCGTCTTCAGCGTCTGCTTCTTCGCTGCTCTCAGGCAGGGAGAAGAAGCTGTCAGCGTCAGAGTAATCCCCCGCCTGCGTTTCTTCTTCTGCTTCTTCGCCGGACAGGGTGAAGGTTTCAAGCCCCTCAATCGCTGTCGGGATCTTGGGCTCGGCTTCCATGCCCAGGCTCTGCTCGGTGCTGACCAGCTTGCGGCGCTCATCATCGCTCATCACTTCGCCTGCGGCGGCTTTCTTCGCCGCGGCCTTCTGCACTGCTGCATCGAGTTCGGACTGCTTGCACAGGCCAAGTGCCACCGGATCAATCGGCTGAATGTTGGAGATGTTCCAATGGGTGCGCTCGCGGATCGCCTGAATGGTTGGCTTGGTGGTGCCCACCAGTTTGCTGATCTGGCTGTCGGCCAGTTCAGGGTGGAACTTGACCAGCCACAGGATCGACGCAGGACGGTCCTGACGTTTGGACAGCGGCGTGTAACGCGGACCACGGCGCTTCTCTTCCCCTTGGGCGGCGGCGTTGAACTTCAGCTTCAGCTTGTGCAGCGGATCGGCCTCTGCCTTGTCGATTTCTTCCTGATCCAGCTGGTTGTTGGCAATCGGATCAAACCCTTTGACGCCCTGTGCCACATCGCCATCGGCAATGCCCTGCACTTCCAGCTCATGCATTTCGACAAAGTCGGCAATCTGCTTGAAGCTTAGCGTTGTGTTGTCCACCAGCCAGACTGCGGTGGCTTTTGCCATGATCGGTTTTGCCATTTTCTTAACTCCTGAAGTCGCAACTCTCCCGCCGCCTGAAAGGGCTTTCCCGGGGGCCGGGATGTTTCCATTGTGGGGGAACTTGACCCGTATATAGTGACCTGCACCGAATAAGGAAAGACCTGAATGCGCCGCCTGCTCTTCGCCCTGTTTGTCACCATATCCGGCTTGCCCGCACAGGCGGATGACGACAGAACTGGCGTATTTGACTACTATGTTGTCTCGCTCAGCTGGTCGCCAAACTGGTGCGCCATCGAAGGCGATGCGCGCGATTCCCCGCAATGTGACGCCGGCAGCGGGCATGGCTGGATCCTGCATGGCCTCTGGCCGCAATACCAGCGTGGCTACCCGGACTTTTGCCAAACCGCTGAACGCCCGCCGTCCCGCACCATGACCCGTGACATGGCGGACATCATGGGCACCAGCGGGCTGGCCTGGCACCAATGGCGCAAACACGGCAGTTGCACGGGACTTTCGGCTCCCGCCTACTACGCTCTCTCCCGCGAGGCCTATGCCCGCATCACCCGCCCGGCAGTCTTCCGCAAGTTGGACCGCGACATCGCCCTGCCCGCGTCGGTGGTCGAGGAGGCCTTCCTCAAGGACAATCCGGATATGGAACGGGACGGCATCACCGTGACCTGCCGGGATGGTTATATCCAGGAAGTGCGCGTGTGCCTGTCCAAAAGCCTTGATCCCGTGCCCTGCGGAAGGGACGTTGTGCGTGATTGCAAGATGAAGGACGCTCTGTTCACACCGTTGCGTTGAACACCGCACCCGCAAGGTTTGATTGATAACGCGGAAGATATTTAAGGCCAAAAAGAGAAGAAAGAGCGCACCCTTTCTTCCCTTTCAAAAGAACGCAAGGCTCTCTTCTTGGCGCGGCCATCGGCGTCCCCGCCTGTTCCGCAGGTCCAATCAAAACGCAACGTAGTTAACAAATTCCTACCTGGCCCCTCTTTTTGGCCAAAAATATCCCTACACGCGGCCAGCCCGACGCGCGCCCATGGTTGGCGCATCACAACATACGCCAAACGCACCCTCCAAAACATGGTGTCGCGCCTTGGCGCGTCCTTTGGATCAGCCGCCGACCTCAAGCACGATCTTCCCGATGTGGCCGCTGCTCTCCATCCGCGCATGGGCGTCTGAGGCGGCTTCAAGATCAAATGTGCTGTCCATCACCGGCGCGATCTGCCCGGCAGAAAGCATGGGCCACACCGCCTCCCGCAACTCCTGCGCAATCCTGGCTTTCGCCAGATCGCTTTGTGGCCGCAGCGTTGATCCGGTCATCGTCAAGCGCCGGGTCATCAGCATGGCAAAGTTCACTTCGACCTTCGGGCCTTGCAGAAACGCGATCTGAACCAACCGCCCATCTTCGGCGAGCGCCTTGAAGTTCCGGGGAATGTAGTCGCCCCCGACCATATCGAGGATGAGATCCGCGCCCCCTTCGGCCTTCAGGACATCGACGTAGTCATCGTCGCGGTAGTTGATCGCCACTTCGGCCCCCAGATCGACGCAGGCCTTGCACTTCTCATCAGACCCCGCAGTCACAAACACCCGTGCACCAAAAGCGCGGCCAAGCTGGATCGCGGTTGTGCCGATACCGGATGACCCGCCGTGGACCAGCATCCGCTCTCCGGCTTTCAATCCACCGCGCATGAAGACATTGGACCAGACGGTAAAGAACGTCTCAGGCAGGCAGGCGGCTTCTTTCATCCCCATCCCCTCGGGCACGGCCAGGCAATGTGCGGCGGGGGTTGCCACATATTCCGCATAGCCCCCACCCGGCAGCAAGGCACACACCTGATCGCCCTCGGCAATCCCCGCGACACCTTCCCCGACAGCGACAACTTCGCCAGACGCCTCCAGCCCCGGCAGATCGCTGGCCGTGGGAGGCGGCGCATACATGCCCGCGCGCTGCAGCGCGTCAGGACGGTTCACACCCGCATAAGCCACCTTGATCACCACCTGCCCGTGGGCAGGGGTGGGCATGGGGCGTTCGGTCACCTGCAACACCTCCGGCCCGCCGGGTTTGGTGATTTCAACTGCGCGCATGGTCTTCGTCATTCCGGTCTCTCCCGCCTGTTTGAACCGCACCATAGAACGCTGCCACCGTCGGTGCGAGCGTGTTTTGCCGCTTGGGACAGGCTGGCGGATTTGCTAGAGCACGGGGATGACCGATCTCCCCTCCTTCCAGTGGCATCCCAAAGCCCGGCTTTTTGATGCCGCGGCGGAAGTGGCGCGCAGGCGGCGCGGTGGCACCGGTCTTATGTGGGGCAGCAGCACAGCGCTCGATGCGCTTGGTGCGGCGGTGTTGGATCGCCGCCCGTTTTGCCTGAGTGACGCCGCGGCTCCTCCCGACATCCCCCTCGCTAATGGCATGTTCCTGACCCAGAGCGGCGGCAGTTCCGGCACACCAAAACTGATCCGCCGCAGCCAGCTCTCCTGGATCAAGTCTTTCGAAGTCAATGCGGTGCAGTTTGATATGACACCCCGCGACCGCGTTGCCGTGTTGGGCACACCGGCGCATTCTCTGGCGCTCTACGGGGTGTTGGAGGCGCTGCATCTGGGTGTTGACGCGCATGTTCTGGCGCGGCTTTCCCCGTCCCGGCAGATGCAGGTGATGGCGGAGCGCGAAATCACCGTGCTCTATGCCACGCCGACCCAGATCAGAATGTTGATGGCGTCTGATGCCCCTCTTTCCCATCTTCGGCTGATCCTGTGCGGCGGGGGCCTGCTGGATACCGACACGCGAGACGCCGCACAGGCGCATTTCCCCAACGCTGACTTTCACGGTTTTTACGGCGCGGCGGAAACCAGCTTCATTACACTTGCGGGGCCGGACACACCGCAAGGCTCCGTTGGGCGGGCCTATCCGGGGGTCAGCATCCGGATTCTGGATCAATCAGGCCAACCAGCCAAGGATGTCGGCACGGTTTGGGCGCGGTCGCCCTACCTTTGCGATGGATACGCAGACGGGCGACCGTTGCGTCTGGAAGACGGCTACATCAGCGCGGGTGAAATTGGCCAGTTGGATGGAGATGGGTTTCTCTGGCTCAAGGGCCGCCATGACCGGATGGTGACCATCGGGGACGTGAATGTGTTTCCTGAAACCGTCGAAGCCACCATTGCCGCCATCCCGGAGGTGCAGAACTGCGCTGTGCTGCCGCAACCGGACCCACACCGTGGCCACCATCTGGTCGCGGTCATAGGCGCGGATGTTCACTCTGACGCGCTGCAGATCCGCGACATCTGTCGGCACAGGCTAGGTCCGGCCATGACTCCGAAACGGGTTCGGACCCACCCCGACTTTCCGCTGCTCCCCTCCGGCAAACCCGATCTGGTTGCCCTGATGCACTGGCTGGAGGACCAGCCATGACGGCACATATTCTTGCCGCGTGCCGCTCCCCCGTGGCGCCCCGTGGTGGGCCGCTTCATGCCCTCGGCCTGCCACAGCTCGGCGCGCCGGTGGTGCGGGCAGCTTTGGCGCACGTGGGGGTGGCCCCTGCGCAGGTGGATGAAGTCATTGTCAGCACAGCACTTGGTCCGGGCGGCAACCCGGCGCGCAGCATCGCGCTGGCGGCGGGTCTGCCGGAACATGTCGCGGGGCTGAGCATTGATCGCCAATGTGCAGGGGGGATGGATGCCCTGTTGCTGGCCCGTGCACTTGTTGAAAGTGGCGCAGCACAGGTTGTCATCGCAGGGGGCGTGGAGAGCTATTCCCGCGCGCCGATCCGCCAGCAGACCTTTGCGGACGGGCGTCCGCCGCAGCGCTATGACCAAGCCCCGTTCACCCCGTGGCCCGACCGTGACCCGGATATGGCAGAGGCGGCGGATGCGCTGGCCCGTCGCCTGGGCATCTCCCGCGCGGAGCAGGACGCATGGGCGGTGGAGAGCCACGCCAAAGCCAGTGCGATGACGCCCGGCGCGGAAGAGCTGACCCCGTTGGAAACACTCGACAAGGACCCCTTTTCCCGCACCCTCACACCCAGGCTTTGCGCCCGCGCGAAGGTCATCACCGGGACCATCACCCATGCCAATGCCGCCGTTGCCGCAGATGCAGCAGCGTTTTGCGTGGTGGTGTCGGACAGGTTGATCAAAGGGAAACCGGCCATGCGCATCCTGGGGGGCGCCACCAAAGGGGCCGACCCGGCCTGCCCCGGTCTCGCCCCCCTTGCCGCACTTCGGGCGGCGTTCGCGCAAACGGGCCTCAGCGCCAAAGACATGGCCGTGAGTGAGGTCATGGAAGCCTATGCCGTACAGGCCATTGCTTGTGTCCGCGAAGCCGGGCTGGACCCTGAAGAGGTGAACGTCGGCGGGGGCGCGCTGGCGCGGGGGCATCCCATTGGCGCGTCGGGGGCAATCAATACCGTGCGTCTTTTCCACGAACTGCGCCGGACAGGCGGCACAGGGCTGGCCACCATTGCCGCGGCAGGCGGGATTGGAACGGCGCTGATCCTAGGGGCGTGACAACAGGCTGGCAGGCCGCGCCCGTGCGATGCCCGATGTGATCAACCCGGCCAGAACCGCCTTGATGATGTCACCCGGAATAAAGGCGGCGACAAGCGCCAGCGCCTCTCCAAACCCTTTGTTCAGCATCACCATCAGCCCCGGAATGCCAAAGCCATAAAGCACAATCACACCGCCCAGTATGGACGCGATGCCAGCGGCCCAGGCGATCGACAGGCGCTGCATCTGCTCCATCACGAATCCGGTGGTAAACGCCGCAATCGGAAAGCCCACGATGAAGCCCACGCTGGGTGCCGCAAAAACACCCAAGCCACCGCGCCCGCCAGCCAGCAAGGGCAGGCCAAGCGCCACGAGGGCTACAAACAGCAAAGCCGCCAAACCGCCACGGACGGACCCCAACACCGTCCCACACAGCATGACCCCAAGGCTCTGCGCGGTGATCGGCACGCCAAAGGCCAGGGTCAGCTGGGGGATCAGTCCAAGTGCAGCTATCAGCGCCGCGAACAGGGCAATCAGGGCAATAGAGCGTTCCATGGCGTATCCTTTGAGGGGTCGGCGGATGTCCTAGGCGCCGCACCCTATAAGGTCAAGCACCGCCACGGGCGCGCAGGGCCTCTGCGACATGCTCCGCCTCATCCAGCGCCAGCGCGGTGAACGCCGGCACCAGCCGCCAGCCGGGTTTGCGCGGTGCCCGCGCCTGCCACGCCAGCGACAGCATCTGCCCCTTGCGGGCCAGTTCCGGGGTAAACCGGATCACCAGCGCCATTGCGATCCCGACAGGTTTTGTGTTCACCCTCAAAGCGCGCAGCGGCGTCATCGCCCAGTCCACCAATGCCATCATATCGGTGAGCCGCGTGGTCATCGTGACCAGATTGGCCAGCGCGACCGCCGTCACCATGCGCAGCACGATTTCGGCACCATTGAGCGCATCTCCCGTCACCACATGATAGATCGCGATCACCGTCACAAACGGCCACAACACCCACAGCCGCCCCAGACCAACGCGCAAGAACACCCGCCCCGGCAACGCATAAAGCACCAGCGTGCCGACAAGCGCCCCGCCCTGCCATAAAACCGCATCCAGCCGGAAAAGCACCACCGTCGCGATGCACAAGAGCCCGATCTTGACGCCAGCGCGCCATCCATGGGCCGGCGTTTCAACCGGTGAGGTGAGCGAGATCATCTTCGTCTCCCAACGCTTCCATCCGTGCCACGAACTGCGGCACCACCTGCGCAGGCGGGCCGTCTTTGACGATCTGCCCCTGATCCAGCCAGATCACCCGGTCATAGGCGGCAATACCTGCCGGATCGTGGGTGATCTGCACCAGCGTGACATCAAGCCCCGCCAACACACGCGCCAACCTGCGGGTCGTGGGAATGTCGAGACCGGCAAAGGGCTCGTCCAACACGATCACTTTCGGCGCCATCGCCAGAACAGACATCAGACAGACCAACTGCCGTTGCCCCTGTGACAGCTGATGGATGGCGGCCTGCGCCCAATGGGTCCGGTCAAATTGTGCAAGGATTGCCGCAACGCCTGCCGCCGCCTGCGTTTTCGAACGACCCATTTGCGTCAGGCCAAAGGCGATTTCTTCTTCGACAGTGGGAAAGATGATCTGGTGATCGGGGTTCTGGAACAGGATGCCGATGACGCCCAAAGCAGCCTTGCGGTCCCTGGCCACGTCCACCCCGGCGATCCGGACCTGCCCGCCGTCCCCGGCAACCAGCCCCGCCATGATCCGCGCCAAAGATGTCTTGCCCGAACCATTGCGCCCGATCACACCAATCCGGCGCTCATCGGCGCGCAATGTGATCCCGCGCAGCACCTCTGCCCCGCCGGGGGTATACTGCACATCGCTTAGATCAATCAGTGGGGTGTTTTTTGAAGGCATAAACAGGCGTCACCATAGGGTCGAACGCCTGCCTAGCAGGTCATACGCCGGTGTCAAAGATGACCCAATCCTGCGGTCTCAGTCGCGGGGGGACATCCAGGCGCCAGGCAAATCGCCCTTGGGGAACCGGGGCGGCGCCTTGATCTGGCTGAGCATCCAGCTTGGTCCTGCAAAGAGCTTGGACAGGGTCGGGCTCTTCTTCACCTGCGCCTTTACCTTTTCGATCTGCATCACGTTGTCGATGCGCCGGTCCAGAAACGCCCAGGTCGCTGCGTGGTTTTCGCTACTGTCCCCCAGCCAGAACAACACAGTTGACGAATACACGCCGCTCAAGGTCGCCCGCTTGGTGTACCAGTTCACATCCGTGGAGGTATCGCCCAGCGCGTCCCAGATCGCATCCGCCGTGCCCCAGATCAGCTTGGCCCCGTCAGGCGCGTATTGCGGCAGCGAGAACAGCGTGCTGCCCCGCCGCACGGCTTCCTTGTCGGTGATCCCTTCCAGCCGCAATTGTACCGCGCGGGCAATCTTGTCGCGAAAGCGCAGGTCGGACATGTCTTCGGTCTTCAGCGCCTCGATCATCTGAGCATCGCCCCGTTTGTGGTAGGCCACAGCCAGATCCGCCCCGCCGCGCGGGCAAATGGCGCGGGCGACCGTGGGATCCATGCCTGTGTCCTTCACGGCAGCCTGGAACGTGGACCGGGTCCAGCCATCGAAAGGCACGTGTACCAGTGCTGCATCCAGCAATTGTTCTTTCGGATCGGTCATCTTTCACTCCTTCAAACACAACGATGCAGACTCGACATCTCGCTTTGACGTTGATATAGGGCGGTTTCCTGCAAATCCTTGCAACTTTATCCTAGAAAGGTGGTGACAACCACATGCAGGTTAGTGTTCGCGACAACAACGTCGATCAGGCCCTTCGGGCTCTGAAGAAGAAGCTCCAGCGCGAAGGCGTGTTTCGGGAAATGAAGCTCAAGCAACATTTCGAGAAACCCTCCGAGAAAAAAGCGCGCGAAAAAGCTGAAGCGATCCGCCGGGCCCGTAAGCTGGCTCGCAAAAAAGCGCAGCGCGAAGGTATGATGTAAATCACCCTTCTGCTACCTGAGATAGAAACCTCCGCAAGCCTTGCTTTCGGGGGTTTTTCTTTGGGCACAGGCAAGGCATATTCGCGGCGCTCGCTGCCGTAATTGTTACCTAAATTGTTCCGTAAATTGTGCGGGTATCCGCTTACATCACGCCCATTTGGGCGGGGTTTCGCGATTGTAAACACAATGCCACCCATTGGCCATTTCAACGACACATTTCGGGGGATATGTCGTGATCTGCAACGGGACAAGAACGGTAATAGGAGACACCCCGAATGTCGCAGGCAAGTATTGTCGAACGCGAGATGCTGGAGCTGATCAATGAGGAGCGCACTTCCCGTGGCCTCAATCCTCTCCAGCTAGAACAAAGATTGAATGATTCCGCTGAAACCCACAGCGAATGGATGTTGAACGCTGACGTGTTCTCCCACACGGGCCAAGGCGGTTCGAGCGCGGGAGACCGGATGCGGGATACAGGATTCCAGTTTTCCGGCCAGTGGCGCTGGGCTGAGAACATTGCCTGGCAGAGCGAGCGCGGCTCTTCCGGCATCTCCGATGATGTCGCGAACCTGCATCAGAGCCTGATGAACAGCCCCGGTCACCGTGCCAATATTCTCAACCCGACCCTCGAATACATCGGGATCGGCGTTGAGGTGGGCAACTATAAGGGCTGGAATGCCGTCATGGTCACGCAGAACTTCGCAAGTACAAGCGCCAGCGTGGTGCTTGATGGCGGAGGCGGCGGTACAACACCACCGCCGACGACCCCCGATCTGCCCGAAGGCACGAGCGGCAATGATACGCTGACGCTGACCTCCTCAGGGGAAGTCGACGGTGGTGCCGGGCGCGATCTGCTCAACGGCTCTGGCGGCAACGATACCGTTGCTGGTGGACGTGGCGCTGACACCGTGATCGGCAACGACGGCGCTGACAAAGTGGTTGGCGGCGCGGGTGCTGATCTGGTGCAAGGTGGCGCCGGTGCAGACCGCGTGATTGGTGGTGGCGGCCGTGATACTGTTGACGGCGGCACAGGCAATGACGTCCTCACCGGCTCCGGCGGCAGCGACACCTTCGTGTTCAGCCAGGGCAGCGATTCGGTCAAGGACTACGAAGTCACGCGTGACGGAGAGCGGATCGATCTTGGATCTGCCGTTGGCATCTCCAGCTTCAGCGATCTTGTGGCGAACCACATGTGGGAACGTGACGGAGACGTCATCATCCGCGATGCTGCAGGCAACCGCATGTTCATTCAGGACGTTGGTCTGGAAGAGCTTGATTCAGGCGACTTCGTCTTCTGATCCAGAATTCTGTTCGGTGCCGCCTGTGAGGGTGGCGCCGGACCCACTGCCTTCCGTGCAGCCCTTCCGCTCATGACACTCCGGTTCAGACAGGCAGCGCCGTGGTTTTGCAGACCGTGCGGAGCGCAAAGCTGGACTGCATCTGCCCAACACCCGGCAAACGCGCAAGATACTGTCGGTGAATGCGTGCGAAATCCTCGGTGTCCTCAGCGACAACCTTCAACAGATAGTCAGCGGAACCGGCCATGAGATGGCATTCCAACACATCCGGGATACGGGCGACAGAACGCTCAAACGCGTCCAAAACCTCATCTGCCTGCCCCTGCAACGTGATTTCCACGAACACGGTCGTTGGAACCTGCAATTTGCGCGCGTCCAGAAGCGCGACGTAATCGCGGATATAGCCTTCTTTCTCCATCCGCTGGACGCGACGATGGCAGGCGGAGGGGGAGAGATGCACAACGTCGGACAGTTCTGCGTTGGACATGCGCCCGTTGCGCTGCAATGCCCTCAGGATACGTCGATCAATCTCATCCAGGCTCATTTGCGCAAAACTTTCGCGTCCAGTTGCAGTATTGCGCATTTGTATCCCACTGCGCCCCGTCGCGACCAGCCTAATTCGTGCCTTTTTGCGCAGCGCTTTGCCTAAATATGCGGCAACGTGTGAACAAAGGAACGCTCCCATGAGAATCGGCTGCCCAACAGAGATCAAACCACAGGAGTTTCGTGTCGGCATGACCCCAAGTGCCGCCCTTGAGGCCGTGAATGCGGGCCATGAGGTCATCATACAAGCCGGGGCCGGCAACGGCGCGGGTTTCACGGATGCGGACTACACTGCCGCAGGGGCTGCGATCATCGACACGGCGGAGGAGATCTTTGCCACCGCCGACATGATCGTGAAGGTCAAGGAACCGCAGGCCGGGGAGCGCAAGATGCTGCGCGAAGGGCAGTTGCTGTTCACCTATCTGCACCTTGCCCCCGATCCTGAGCAGACCAAGGATTTGCTGGCATCAGGCTGCACCGCCATTGCCTATGAAACCGTCACGGACCGCAACGGTGGCTTGCCTCTGCTCGCACCTATGTCCGAAGTGGCAGGACGTCTTGCCCCGCAGGTGGGCGCCTGGACGCTGCAAAAGGCCAACGGCGGACGCGGCGTGCTGATGGGCGGTGTGCCCGGTGTCGGCCCTGCACGTGTGATGGTGATTGGCGGCGGTGTTGTCGGCACCCACGCAGCGCGGATTGCAGCGGGTATGGGCGCGGATGTGACCGTACTTGACCGTTCTCTCCCCCGGATGCGCTACTTGGATGACGTCTTCGGGGGTCAGTTCAAGACTTCCTATGCTTCTGCCCAGAACACCATCGAACTGGCGCGCGCTGCGGATATGATCATCGGTGCAGTGTTGATCCCCGGTGCCGCAGCCCCCAAGCTGATCAGCCGCGCGCAATTGGCTGAGCTGAAACCCGGTGCGGCCCTTGTGGACGTGGCGATTGATCAGGGCGGCTGTTTCGAGACGTCCAAAGCCACCACGCACCAGGACCCGGTCTATGACGTTGACGGGATCATGCACTATTGTGTGGCCAACATGCCGGGCGCTGTTGCGCGGACCTCTACCATCGCGCTGGGGAATGCGACGATGCCGTTCATGCTCGATCTGGCCAACAAGGGCTGGCGTAAGGCCTGCGCGGATGACGAGCATCTGCTGAACGGGTTGAACGTGCATGCGGGCAAGCTGACCTACTACGCGGTTGGCAAGGCGCTGGGGATGGATGTGATCTCTCCCAGCCTTGCGCTGAAGAACTGAGACAACGCTGGGCCCGCGACATGCGCAGGCCCAGCGGTCTTTGGGCGTTCTGGGGCAGTCCATCGGTGATCCGGTAGTAGTCACCTTTGTCGGCCACAAAGATATGTTGCGCCAAATGGGTGCGGGTGGCCCCGTCAAACGCCCCCATGCTGATCCCAGTCCAGTCTTTGAACACCGCATCAAACAACAAGGATGACCCGCAGACCCCGCAAAACCCGCGTCGCACCTTGGGCGAGGATGCAAACCAGCGCAGGCTTTTGTCCGAGATCAGTCGGATCGCAGCATCCGGAACTTCAGACGCAACCCCAAAGTGACCCGATACCTTGCGGCACATACTGCAATGGCAGGCAATGGGCGCAGGCAGCGGGCCTGATACCTCAAAAACAACCGCACCACACAGGCACGACCCCCGGTGCCGCTCAGCGCGTGTCATGGGGTTTCCTTTCGTCGTTGGCTGACCTCCCTGATCAACGCCTGTGCCTCCGGGGGCGGGCGCTGTTCTGTGCGGCGGTAGTCTGATCCATCGGGGTTGCGGGTCAGCAGTTTCATTCCGATCAGGCTCCGGCGCAGGAGCGCGGCGTCCTCAAAGAGGTGCACTTGGTTCAGCGCACCGTTCACCTCACGCTCCTCCATCACAGCTTCAGCGGGAAAAGCCGCCCACAGCGCCCAGAGCGCCAGTTCCTGCACCTGACGTTTACCCGGCCAGCGGATCAACCGGCCCTGCGCATCGAATTGGTGCAGGGCCTTTTCGATCAATCTGAAATCGGCAACGGCTTCCGGCGCGGCTGCCATCCGCCCCTTGGCCGCATGGTCTGCGCGCAGATGTTGGTAATTGCGAAAGCCACCCGCGCGGGCCAGATGGTTCAGCATCTCCACATGGCCCGGAGATACATCAAGGCTGGCCAACTGGCGGCTCAGATTGCGGGCAAAGGCAGAGATATCCCCCGTGTGCAGCGGGATCGGTTGTTTTGACATGTCTTGTCCTCATCGTGCCGTCAAAGAGGTCGTGGTCGCTGACTTACGACGCGGCACCAAACAAGGGTTCAGAGACAGGTCAAAGATGTTTCACGCAGGTTTAGCACCCCCTTGAGCCGGGGACAGCGACGCCTTGGTCCTGCGAACCGCCCTTTGAGTACCGCGACTTGCCGCCCCTTGCAACTGAAACGAAAAAGGCCCGCCGAATGGCGGGCCTTTCTGTCTGCGGGCTGCCTGTGGATCAGGCTTTTTTCAGCGCGGCAAGGATGTCTGCCAGCAGCTCTTCCTGCGTGGGGCCTGCGGGCTCTTCCGGGGCTGCCTCTTCGGGCGTTTCGGCGGCTTCCTTCACGCGGTTGACCATCTTTACCAGCATGAACACCACCCATGCGATGATCAGGAAGTTGATGATTGCCATGATGAATGCACCATAGGCAAAGACAGACGCACCGGTTTCGCGGGCCGCTTCCAATGAAGCCCCCTCTGGCACATCGCCCGCCAGAACAGCGTAGTTGTTGGTGAAGTCGATACCGCCTGAGAAAAGGCCGATGATCGGGTTGATCAGGTCACCGACAAGCGATGTCACAATGGCCGTGAACGCCGCACCGATGATGATACCAACAGCCATGTCCATGACATTGCCCTTGGCGATGAAGTCCTTGAATTCGTTAATCATATTTCTGTCCCTTGTTGGAAGTTCGCTGGATCTTTGGAAACAATCCGTGCGCCTACGCGCAACCGTTAACATATGAAAGCACAGTTTGAACACGTGAACTTGGGGGGAAAGTCCACTAAAATGGACCCCTATTCCAAAGGAGGCGAATAATGGCCGATCTCTCTGATTTTCCGATTACGGGCAAATGGCCCGCGAGCGACCCCACGAAATTGCAGTTGTATTCTTTTCCAACACCCAACGGGGTCAAAGCCTCCATCGCGCTGGAGGAAATGGGGATCCCCTATGAGGCCCATCTTGTCACCCTTGCCGATGCTGATGTGAAAAGCCCCGCGTTTCTGTCCCTCAACCCCAACAACAAGATCCCCGCCATCATTGATCCGAACGGGCCAGATGGCACGCCAATCGGGTTGTTCGAATCCGGTGCGATCCTGATCTATCTGGCCGAGAAGTCCGGCAAGCTGATCGGCGCGACCCCCGGAGAGAAAGCGAAAGTGATCCAGTGGGTGATGTTCCAGATGGGTGGGCTTGGTCCGATGTTTGGACAGCTTGGCTTCTTTTACAAGTTTGCAGGCAGCGAATGGGAGGACAAACGCCCCCAGCAGCGCTACATCGACGAAGGGAAACGCCTGTTGGCCGTGCTGGAAAAGGAAATGGCTGACAAGGAATGGATCGCGGGTGCCTATTCCATTGCGGACATCGCAATTGCGCCCTGGCTGCGGGCGCTGGACTTCTACGGCGCGAAAGAAATCCTGGGCTGGGATCAGCACCCCAATCTGGTGGCCTATGTTGACCGCTTTGTCGCGCGCCCTGCTGTCCAGATTGGCCTGGTCACCCCGCCAAGGGAATAAGCAGCCCCGCGCCGGGAGGTTAGCTGCGCATCCCGGCGGCAATCTTTTCCGCGATCATGATGGTGGGCGCATTGGTATTGCCGCCCACCAGACGTGGCATCACGCTGGCATCGACAACCCGCAATCCGTCGACCCCATGCACCCGCGCCTGACTGTCCACAACGGCCATATCGTCCTTGCCCATCTTGCAGGTTCCTACGGGGTGATAGATCGTGTCAGCCCGTTTGCGAATGTCCGCTTCCAGCGCGCTGTCGCTGCCGTCATGGGCATAAAGCTGTTTGCCACGCCAGGGATCAAGCGGCGGCGCGGTCAGGATATTCTCCATCTGCCGCGCGCCTTTCATCAACAACGCCAGATCCCGTTTGTCAGACAGGTACTGTGGATCAATTCGAGGTGCCGCACCCGGCTTTGCCGACGTCAGCCCGACCGTGCCGCGTGTGTGGGGACGCAACACGCAGACATGGCAGGAAAAACCAAACGGCAGATGGATCTTGCGCATGTGGTCATCCACAATGCCCACCACAAAATGCAGTTGCAGGTCCGGGCGATCCAGTGACGGATCAGATTTGAAGAAAGCGCCACCTTCCGCAAACGGCGTGGCAAAATGGCCGGTGCCATCCTTGCGCCACTGCATCCCCGCCTTGAAAAGCTGTCCAAGACCCTTGGGTGTCAGACCCACGACATCCTGCCGCTTGGAATGATAGCTCATCACGTAATCAAGGTGGTCCTGCAGGTTTTGCCCAACACCCGGCAACTCGTGATGGACCGGCAGGCCATGTCGGCTGATTTCGTCAGCTGGGCCAATCCCGCTGAGCATCAGCAACTGGGGCGAGCCAAAGGCGCCCGCGCTCAGGATCACTTCCTGCGCGGCTTCGATCACTTGCACCTGCCCGATGCGACGCACCTCCACCCCCGTGGCACGACCGTCCTGCATCACGATGCGCTGCGCCTGTGCCTTGGTGAGGATCGTCAGGTTCGGACGGTGGCGCGCATCGCGGTTGAGGTAGGCCGCAGCGGCAGAGCAGCGCTCCCCCTTGGCCGCGCCATTGTGGAACTGAGTGACCTGATAGTAACCCGCGCCTTCCTGCGTCGGCCCATTGAAATCGGCGGTCTCGCGGACCTGTTGTTCCCCTGCGGCGTCGATGAAAGCGCGGGTAATCGCGCGGGGGGCGGATTGGTCGGCCACTTGCAGCGGTCCATCACCGCCGTGCAGATCGTCCACACCGCGCACATTGCCTTCGGATTTCTTGAAATACGGCAGGACAGACTGCCAATCCCAGCCGTCACAGCCCATGTCGGCCCATTCGTCATAGTCCTGTCTGTGCCCCCGCATATAGAGCATGGCATTGATCGCCGATGATCCCCCCAGGGCCTTGCCGCGTGGCTGGAACCCGCGCCGCCCGTTCAGACCCGGTTGCGGTTCAGTCTGGAAGGCCCAGTTGTTGATCTTGGGACGGCCGGAAACCATCGCCGCCACGAGGGCAGGCGCGCGGATGAAGATGTCACGGCCATTGCCGCCTGCTTCGATCAGACAGACAGAGGTGTTGGGATCCTCGCTCAGCCGTGCAGCCATCACACAGCCAGCTGATCCCCCTCCAACGATTACAAAATCGAATTTCATGGCGCGCTCCCCCGTTTTCACAAAGGTACGCTGCCGCCTTCATCTTTGCAAAGCGGTGATTCAGGTTGGCAGTTTACCAGTCAGGACATAGCGCAAAATCTGCACCACCTGCCCCGGCTCCGAGGCAACGGCAAGCGCGGCCGCATCGACTTCTTTCAAGGCATGCGCATGATCGGGGCCATGCAGAATGATCAGCGATTTGCCAAGCGCCGCAGCATAGCCTGCATCAAACGCAGCGTTCCACTGCTTGTATTGCTCCCCGAAACGCACAACGACCACGTCGGCCTCTTCAATGCCCTTGCGGGTCCGGATCGCATTGACCTGCGCGCCTTTGCGGTCATGCCAGAACTTGTCCGGCTCTGCCCCCAGGATCGCCACGCCGCAGTCGTCGCTGGCGGCATGATCTGTCACCGGGCTGTTGAAGGTGATGCCCAGCCCCTGTGCTCCTTCAGTGATCTGTTCGCGCCAATCGGTATGTATCTCACCGGACAAGTAGACATTGAGGGTCATCGTGTTCTCCATTTATTGCTGTGACTGAGGTGGGGCAGCCCGCGCGGCTGACAAGGCCTGATCAGAACGCCATTGTCCAGAAAAGCGGCGGGCCTTTCGCCGCAAGCTTGGACAACACCCGGCGACGCTTGGGTCTGAGGAAGGGCGGCGCATCATGGGTGGCGGTCATACAGAACGCACGGGGCAAGCTGGAATAAAGCGATCTTGGCGGTGCCCGACCCGAGATCGACTTGAGCACCCGCCCCGCCTCAGGCTGGTGTATCCAGACCTGACGTACCGCAAACTCCTCGCGCAACAGATAGAGCGTCGCCAACAGCATCACTTTGGGCCAGATGCGGGCATAACGCCCGATCAGCGCCTGCTCATAAGCGATCATCACCTTCAAATCCCGATCCTGCGCGCCTTCACGGGCCATTCGGATTTTCTCCCATGAGACCGCCCGAAGCCAGTCGGTCTGCACCTCTTCAATCAGGGCAGTCCCGGTGTCGAGGTCCAGATCAACACGCGCCCATGCCAGCGTTGGCGTGCCGTCCAGCCGCACAGGATGGCCGCTGTATTCCAGCTTGCGCCGCTTGCCGCGGTCAAATTGCGCACCAAAGACCCGCGCATGTTCGGAGGGAAAGCCAAGCTGGATCACCAGATTGCCACCCTTGCGGCTAATCTGCGCGTCCTGCCAGTGCCTCCCGGTGCCCCATGTGTCAAAGCTGAGCGTGAAATCGAGCCAGGCATGGGCAAAAACCGGGTCAAGCGCCCGCTGCGCTGCCGGAGCCATATCAGGCCACCTGATGGCGCGGTCGGCATGGGCCAATGGCAGTACATCGCGCGGACGCAGACGCCCGCCACACGCCGCCACCAACGGTTTGAGCAGCGGCCGGTCCAGCAGCTTTCCAACCGGTTGCGTCCGCAGGGAAGCTACAGGCGTATCCTCGCTCAGGTGCTGCGCCAGCAACCACGCGCTTTCGCGATCGGGGTAATAGGGGAATTGCATCTCCAGCGGCAAAATGCGCCGGATCATTTCTATCGTATCGGGGGTCATTCTCATCTCCATGCGGGCACCCGCGTGGAGACGTCGTCACACAGGTGCAATCAGGGCTGGTGGGCCGTGCTTTGGGTCAGCGTTAAGGTCATCATCATTGGGTCCTTTGACCGATGCGTTGTGTGAGGGGCCCGCCTAGCAAAAAGGCCAGCGTTGCCGCAAGCCTTTTGTTTCCTGACAGCGCGAAGCCCGTGGCATGAAGGCCACATCACTCTATCCGCACCTGCGCGCGACGATGTAGCGGCTCAGGGCGGGGAAGCTGCTGACTTCAACAAGGTCAAATCCTGCCGCTTCGATTTTCTGTTCCAGTTCCGCAAAGCTGAAGAACCGCACAAAGGGCGCGAAACCGAACAGCCGCATCACGGGGATCATGGCGCGGAAAGCAAACCGTTTGATGCCGATGGACGGCTCCCCCAGACAGGGCGTCTTGGAGATAAACAACGCGCCCGGTGCCAGATTCCTTTGCAGATCTGCGAGGATGCCGTCGAAATCCTCCGTCAGGTGAAAGATGTTGAACCCCAGTACCGCGTCGTATCCTGCTGCGCTCTGCGCTGACTGTCGGGCTGTTGCGACGTCAAAACTGGCGTTCTGCGCGCCTTCCGCTTCTGCTTTCCCTGCCGCGATGCCCACCATAGCCGGAGAGATGTCCGTGCCCGTGATCCTGCCCACATCTGCGGCCAGCAGCAGCGCTGTCGATCCGGTGCCGCAACCAACTTCCAACACCCGGTCCTGCGCGGTCAGATAACTGCGGGTCCGGCCCAGCGTGTATTCGTAGGCTTCCATATCCTTGATCGGTGATTTGGCGTATTTGGGCGCGACCTTGTCCCAGAATTTTGCTGCATGTGTCATATCGTTCTCCTTCGCCAAACCCTCTAAACCCGTATGGAAAACTTCTGAATTGACCAAATTTGCAACCTATATATACGTTTTCGTATGGATAGAGAGACTGGCCAACCAGACTGGAATCACCTGCATGCCTTTCTGGTCACTGTGGAACAAGGGTCTTTGTCCGCGGCGGCACGCAGCCTCGGGCTGACCCAACCTACCCTCAGCCGACAAGTCAGTGCGCTTGAGGAATCGTTGTCTTTGATGCTGTTTGAACGCAACGGCAAGCGGCTGACCTTGACCGACGCAGGCCGCGAACTGGTGAACAGCGCAAAGGACATGGGTCGCGCGGCAGAGCGGCTGTCGCTCACCGCAAGTGGACAGCGGTCCGGGCTGCGCGGGCTGGTGCGGATCACCGCAAGCGATGTGACCTCTGCCTATCTGTTGCCGGATGTGATCCGCAAACTCAGGGTGCAAGCGCCGCAAATTTCGGTTGAGATTGTCGCGACCGACAGCATTCAGAACCTGATGCTGCGCGATGCCGATATTGCGGTGCGCCATGTGCGGCCCGAACAACCCAATCTGGTTGCCCGCCTGCTGTCAGAGAAGTCCGGCCATTTCTATGCCGCCTCAAGCTATCTTGAGGCGCGCGGGCGGCCCGCTGACATCAGCGATCTGGTGCAACATGACTGGGTCGCCATGGGGGACGTTGACCGCATGCGCGCCTATATGGACGGCATGGGCGTGCCCCTGCCCGCCGAGGTGTTTCGCCTAAATTCCGAAAACTCCCTTGTTGCGTGGGAGATGGTCAAAGCCGGGATGGGCATTGGGCCGATGGATGATGAGATCGCCAGTCTCAGCCCCGGATTGGAGCGGGTCTTGCCGCAGGCGTTGCAGGTCACGTTTCCGGTCTGGCTGGTGACACACCGGGAAATACACACCAGCCCGCGCATCAGGCTGGTGTATGATCTTCTGGCCGACGGGCTGGGTTAGCCGCGCAGCGTGCCACCGGTGGCTTTGGTCACCTTCTCCACCACCTTGGCGGCAACGGCTTCGATGTCCTTGTCCTTCAGCGTCGCTTCGGTCGGTTGCAGGCGCACGGTGATGGCGAGGGATTTCTTGCCTTCGCCAAGGCTGCCACCAATGAACTCATCAAACACGCGCACATCCGTGATCAGCGCCTTGTCCGCGCCCTGAGCGGCGTTAACCAGCGTGAGCGCATCAACGTCCGCATCCACAACAAAGGCAAAGTCCCGCTCCACCGCCTGCAAATCGCTCAGCGTGAGCGCGGGACGGGTGGCACCGGATTTGCGCGGCATCGGGATCTCATCTGGCCATAGGGTGAAAGCCATCGCAGGGCCTTTCACATCCAGCGCCTTCAGTATCTTGGGGTGCACTTCACCAAAGATGCCCAGCACCTTTTTGGGGCCGAGGCAGATTTTGCCATGTCGCCCCGGATGCCAGCTGTCGTCGGCCCCGCGCAGGATCTGCACCTTGGCGGGTGCGCCCATGGCGGCCAGCACGGCTTCGGCATCGGCTTTCACATCATAGACGTCTGCGGCGCGCGATGTGCCGTGCACGTCCTTGGGTCCGGTGCGCCCGACCATAAGGCCGGTGACCATGTTCTGCTGCTCCCCCGGCTCCCCGCCAACAAAAGCAGGGCCAACCTCGAACAACATCACATCGGCAAACCCACGCGCCTGATTGCGGGCAGCGGCCTGCAACAGACCGGGCAGCAGCGCGGGGCGCATGTGGCTCATGTCACTGCTGATCGGGTTTTCGAGCATCGTTGCGTCATCCCCCCCGCCGAAGAGACTGGCGGCAGCCTGATCGATGAAGCTGTAGGTCACGCATTCATGATAGCCCAGTGCCGCACAGGCCCGGCGGGCAGCGGTTTCGCGGCGCTGTTTCGGAGACAGGATCGGGCGCGGTACGCCATCCGTTAGGCGCGGCAAGGGGCGGCCTTCCAGCTTGGTCAGGGACGCGATGCGGGCGACTTCTTCGACCAGATCAGCTTCGCCCTGCACATCGGGACGCCAGCTGGGCACATGGGCCATGTCACCTTCCATGGTGAAGCCAAGTGCGGTGAGTGTTTCGCGCTGGGTGTCCGCCGGGATCGTCATGCCGACCAGCGACTGGACCCGGTCCGTATCCAGCTTGTAGGCGCGTGCGGTGTCTGGAATTGCCCCTGCAACCACCACCTCTGACGCCTCACCGCCCGCATGATCCATGATCATCCGGGTCGCGTGCTCGATGCCATGTGGCGTCCACGCGGGATCAATGCCCCGCTCGAACCGGTAACGCGCGTCAGAGTTGATCTTCAGAGCACGGCCCGTGTAGGCGGTTCGGATCGGGTCAAAATACGCGGCCTCGACGAAGACATTCACCGTCTCCTCGGTACAGCCAGACGGCAGACCGCCCATGACGCCGCCGATGCTCTCCACACCGTTTGCGTCTGAAATCAACGTCATGCCTTCGTCGAAGGTGTATTCCTTCTCATCCAGACCCATCAGCATCTCACCCCCCTTGGCGCGGTGCACGCGCAGGGCGTTGCCCGCGATCTTGTCAGCGTCAAAGACGTGCAGGGGACGGTTGCGGTCGTAGGTGAAGAAGTTAGTCACATCCACGAGGAAGGAAATCGGACGCAACCCGATGGCGCGCAGGGCGTCTTGCAACCATGCAGGCGACGGGCCGTTCTTCACACCCCTGATCACCCGGCCATAGAAAACCGGGCATTGCTCCAAAGTGTCCTCATCAATGCTGACCGTCACCGGACAGGGATAGGTGCCGGGAACCGGGTCGGTGTCGCGGTCGATCATCTTGCCCAGCCCCCGCGCGGCCAGATCGCGCGCGATGCCACGCACACCCAGCGCATCGGGTCGGTTTGGGGTGATGGCAATCTCGATCACCGGGTCGACTTTGGACGGGTCATTTTCTGCCAGCCAGTCGATGAACCGGTCACCGACCTTGCCGGAGGGCAGTTCGATGATGCCGTCATGTTCGTCCGAAAGCTCCAGCTCCCGCTCAGAGGCCATCATGCCGAAACTCTCGATCCCGCGGATCTTGCCCACGCCAATCGTTGTGTCGATGCCGGGGACATAGACGCCGGGCTTGGCGATGACCACGGTGATGCCTTCGCGCGCATTGGGCGCGCCGCAGATGATCTGCTGGGTGCCTTCGTCCGTCTCCACCTGACAGACGCGCAAACGGTCCGCATCAGGGTGTTTCTCCGCCGATTTCACATAGCCCAGCGTAAACGCCGCAAGCCGCGTGGCGCGGTCCTCCACGCCCTCCACTTCGAGGCCGAGATCGGTCAGCGTCTCGGTGATGTCGTCAAGCGTGGCAGTGGTCTCAAGATGGGATTTGAGCCAGGACAGGGTGAATTTCATCGCGGTCTTCCTCAAGCGGCGTGTTGGGGAAGGCGGTAGCCTGTTAAGCGCCCGGTTTCAACCGCTTCAGGGGTATTGCGGGGTGCGGCCCATGAGTTGATCCAACTGCCAGCCGATCCAGCCATGGGGGATGAAATGCCCACCCGGATGGATGTCGAGCGTGACCCTGCCGCCGTCACACTCCCATGTGGTGCGTTCCAAGGTCAGCCAATCCACCGCCTGCCAACTGCCTTCGGGCTGGCCCGCCGCGCAGCCATAGAGGTCGCGCCAGAGCCGCACCGGGTATGTCGTGTCGCCGTTTGGTCCGAAGGGGAAGTCCATCACCGTGTCGTTAAGGCCATGCACGTGGCGCACCTGCGCGGGGGCTTGGGGGCAATCTTCGGTCTGTCTGAGTGTGCCGGAGATGGCCAGAAGCGCCGCGACGTCGTTGCCGTTTTCGCAAGCGTAGCGCCACGCCATCGCGGATCCGAAAGAGTAGCCGGAGATATAGATGCGTTCGCGATCAATGGGATAGCGGGTGGCTGCATTCTCGATCACGGCGGCGGCAAAATCCACATCGGCGCTGCGGCCCTGCCAGAAATCCCACGTCTTGTTGCGGCCGTTGGGGGCGATCAGCAGGACACCCCGGCGGCGGGTGTGACCCGAAATGCGCGCATGATTCACGGGCAGCGCGCCGGTGCGTTGCCAGCCGTGGAAGTGCAGGAGAACCGGGAGTGGTGTTTTGCCGTCCCAATTATCGGGCGGGAGGACGTGGTAGGCGCGGTCGCCCAGTGGGCAGGGAGTTTGGCCTTCGCAGGGTTGGGCGAGGGTTACAGTTGGGAGGATCAGGAGAAGGGCGGCGAGGAGGATATGCTTCATGTTCGGGACGTTAGCGGAAGTTCGGGCGATGTCACATCACAAGGAAGTTGGGCGGAGCATTATGTTTCTGAGGTGCTATCCGCTCCAATCCATCCGACGCGCGCCGTGCCATCGTCTGCCCGCGGGGTGGCGATCCAACGGTTTGTTTATGGCAGTTTATTTTTCAACCTTGGGGCTTTCCATCTACGGAGTACCCAGCCTCACCAAATCGCCAGCCCGGTGGGGCGGGCAGGCGGTGGCACGGCGGCTGCAAGCAGCCTTGATTCCGTGCTGAGGCCTCAAAGACTTATTGGTCGGCCGACCTCGTCACCCAAACAATGTAAGAACGTAAGCTCCCAAAAGACTGGCAGAAACCGAAGTTACAACAACCGGCACATTTTCCACGATCTGCCGAAACCATCGCTCCAAGACCGGGTCGTCATACGCTTCAATATACTCCCAGCCCATCTGAGTGAGGCGTATAACTTCATCTTCCAAGTCATAACTTGATTTGTTGCGTCCGGCAGTCCAGTCGAGTTCTTGGAACTTCGAGCGTTCGACATAGCCGAAGCGCCAAGCCAATATCATGTATTCTTCAAACTCGCGGCTACTAAAACTCCGAGCCGCGAGTATGCTCCATCGACCCTTTCTTGACTGCCTCAAACGGCCGTCCGTCATCAGCTCAGTTGCAGGGTTGTATTCGAAACCGTGAATGCCCTCTTCGCCGACGATAGATAGAGCTTGAGCCATATCTCTGCGACGAAACGAAAAACTCACCTACTCAACCCATCATGCAGGTTCGGCTGATCCAGGCTCGCAAATCCATAATGCCGCAACCACCGCAGATCGCTGTCGAAAAACGCCCGCAGATCCGGCACGCCATACTTCAACATCGCAATCCGGTCGATCCCCATCCCAAAGGCAAAACCCTGCCATTCCGCCGGATCAATGCCGCCGGCCTGCAACACCTTGGGATGCACCATGCCCGACCCCAGCACTTCAAGCCAACCGTCGCCCTCGCCGATCCGCAATTGCCCGTCGACCCATGAACATTGGATGTCCACCTCAGCAGACGGCTCCGTGAAAGGGAAGTGAGACGCGCGGAAGCGGGTCTTGATGCCGTCAATCTCGAAAAACGCGGCAAAGAATTCCTCCAGCACCCATTTGAGGTTCGCCATGGAGATGTCTTTATCAATCGCCAGCCCCTCGACCTGATGAAACATCGGCGTGTGGGTCTGGTCGTAGTCCGCGCGGTACACTCCGCCGGGACAGATGATGCGCAACGGTGCGCCCTCTTTCTCCATCGTGCGGATCTGTACGGGCGACGTATGGGTGCGCAGCACGTGCGGCGGGCGGTTATCACCCTCCGCGCGGTGCATATAGAAGGTGTCCATCTCCGCCCGTGCGGGATGGTGGCCGGGGATGTTGAGCGCGTCGAAGTTGTACCAGTCCGTATCAATGCGCGGGCCCTCGGCCACGGAAAACCCCATCTCGGCGAAGATCGCGGTCAGTTCTTCAGTAACCTGACTGACCGGGTGCAGGGTCCCCGTCGGACGGTTGCGACCGGGCAGCGTGACATCCAGCCATTCCGCACGCAGACGCTCATCCAACGCGGCATCTGCCAGACCGGCCTTCTTGGCGGCCAAGGCAGAGTTGATCTCATCCTTCAACGCATTCAGCGCAGGGCCGGCCACCTGCCGCTCTTCCGGGGTCATTTTGCCCAGTTCGCGCATTTTCAAAGCCACCTCACCCTTCTTGCCAACGGCGGCAAGGCGGATGTCTTCCAGGGCTGCTTCATCTGCGGCATCCGCAATCTGGCCAAGGTATTTCTGCTTGAGATCGTCCATGAGGCATCTTCCGTCTTATTTGGCTGCTCTGCTACCACAGTGCCGCCAGAAGGCAAGATGCCCGCGGCGTTGGACAGTCTGTCGCGGTTTCCCTAACGTCAGGGCATCGATTGACCCAAGGGAGGAAACAATGACCGATTTGCAATCCGTTCTCGACACCGCTGTGGCCCAGCACGACGTGCCCTTTGCCGTTGGCATGGTCGGCAATAGCGAAGGCATCACGTTTGAAGGGGTTGCCGGCAATGCGGCTGCCGGGCGCGCCGCGGACATCAATACAGTTTTTCGGATCTTTTCAATGACCAAGGGGATTGGCGCATTGGCGGCGATGATCCTGATTGACCGCGGGAAGCTCAGCCTCGACACGCCTGTTGCGGAGGTGTTGCCCGCATGGGGAAAAATGCAGGTTCTGGATGGGTTTGACGGAGAGACCCCGCGTCTCCGCGCGCCCAAGACCCAGGCCACGATACGGCATCTGGCCACCCATACCAGCGGTGCGGAATATGAGTTCTGGAACGCGGACATGCCGCGCTACATGGAGGCGACCGGTCACCCGACGGTGTTGAGCGGGATGAACATGGCGCTGGAACAAGCGCCCCTGATGTCTGATCCGGGCACCCGCTGGGGCTATGGGCCTTCAATTGACTGGCTGGGCAAAGCCGTGGAGGCCGTCAGCGGGCAAAGCATCGTAGAGTTTTGCCAGACCGAGATTTTCGACCCCCTCGGCATGAATTCCACCGCGTTCGAAGTCGAAGGCGACATGGCCGCGCGGCTTGCGGACGTGAAGGCGCGTGGAGAGGACGGCGCATTTGCTCCTTTTGAACTCGCACCGCCCTCCAAGCCGGAATTCTATGGCATGGGGCATGCGCTCTATTCGACCGCGCCGGACTACATGCGGTTCTTGCGCATGATCCTGAACAAAGGGACGCTTGATGGGGCACAGATCCTCTCCCCCGAAGCGGTGGCAGAGATGACGGCGGACCAGATGAACGGCCTGACCCTGACAAAGATGGTGACAATGGCACCGCCAGTGACTGCTGATTTCGATCCGTTTACGGGCACCAGAGTTGTGCATTCGGTGGGTTTCATGCGGAATGAGGAAGACATCCCCGGCAAGCGCAGTGCGGGCTCTCAGTCCTGGGCGGGCGTGCTGAATTCCCACTACTGGATCGATCCCAAGCGCGATGTGGCGGCAGTGATCATGACCCAATCCCTGCCCTTTGTGGAAGAACGTTTCATGAAGACCTATGACAGCTATGAACGGGCTGTGTACGCCAGCCTGTAAGAGAGAATCGCTTCCAACGGCACCCTGTGTGGTTCATCTGCCACACAGGGCGCTCAGCACCTCCAATTGCCTAGAAATTGTGCGAATACAGCATGGATCGGCGTTTCGGCGGAAATCTACACGCTGTACGGGAAACACAAAGCCTGTTTCACCGGGTCATTGGACACCCAGAAGAAACAATCAATGGATTATGCCCAGATTGTGACAGAACAATGAGAAAATGCGGAAAAATTGCGGCGCAAATGTGTTTTTTCCCATGGGCTAGTTGGTTCCGATCTGTTAACAATTAGGACAGTTACGTGGAAACAGACTTTGGGGGTTATACAAAGTGTTTGGTAAAATGATGAAAGCAAAGGTTGGTGCAGCGGCATTGGCGGTGGCTTTTTTTGGGGCGGGTTTTACGGGGGGCGCGTCCGCCGGGACGATTAACCTTCAGAATGCAACCGGTGAATCGTCACCTTTCGGCACGCCTGCTTGGGCGCGTGAAGTTGCATATACAATCAATGGCGACACAGAGCGCAGCATTGCGGGTCTGTTCCGTCTAGAGGACCGCGACAGCGGTGAGGGCATTTTGGCCTGGTGTGTAGAACTGCTTCAGGACCTCGTCCTGCCGGGTGAGTTCCGCATGAACCAGACTGTTCCGGGTGCCGCGACGATGGCGAACCTGAACAAGCTGTTCAATCAGTCCTATGACATGATCCTGGACGAACAGGTTGGCGTGAAGAAAGAAAAGAAAGCCGCTGGTTTCCAGCTGGCGATCTGGGAAATCATCACTGACTCCGAAGATGCATCCGGTCTGGACCTTGAAGATGGTGAATTCGTTGTCATCGACGGCGTCGGCAACACAGAAGAAGGCGTTATCGGTAACGCAAGCTTCTACCTGTCACGCCTCGACCAAGCCGCCGATACAACCGACTATGAGCTGACAATCTGGAACAGCGGTAGAAGCCAGGACCTCGTCACTGCTGAGGAAACCGTTGCAGCGATCCCCGTTCCGGCCGCAGGTCTTCTGCTGCTGTCCGGTCTTGCAGGCTTTGGCGCACTGCGCCGCCGTCGCAAGTCCTGATATCGGGAATGTCTCAGCGGGCTGTGGTCCGCTGAACCAAAGAATTGAGAAGGGGGAGAGCATTGCTTTCCCCCTTTTTCGTTTTGCTACGCCTACGGACCTTGACGTACCGGCGATTTTGAAGCGCGCGCCCTTCGCCGATCATACTGAAACGCCTTTGATGTTGCGCAGGCGTTCTGAACAATCGGCATGACACTTCTCCCTCAGCGGCACAGGCAAACGATACCGACACAGCATCACCAAGATGTCCAACATCCAGCCAGACACATCACCTGCAAAACGAAAGAGGCCGCGCCAGATCACTCCGGCGCGGCCTCTTAATCTCTACAGTATCGTCTGACTTACGCAGCCAGTGCCTTTTGTGCCTGCGCAACAATCGCGCCAAAGGCCTCGGGCTCATGCACGGCCAGATCGGCGAGAACCTTCCGGTCCACTTCGATCCCGGCCAGTGTCAGACCGTTGATGAAGCGGCTGTATGTCAGCGCCTCGTCATGGGAGCGAACAGCGGCGTTGATCCGCTGGATCCACAGCGCGCGGAAGTTCCGCTTGCGATTCTTACGGTCACGGGTCGCATACTGGTTGGCCTTGTCGACGGCCTGTGTTGCTACCTTGAAGACGTTCTTGCGGCGGCCGTAATAACCTTTGGCTGCTTTGACGATCTTCTTGTGACGGGCGTGGGTGACTGTTCCACCTTTTGTACGGGACATCTCAGCTCTCCTCTATCAGCGGTCGTAGGGCATGAAGCCCTTGATGATCTTTGCATCGGGCTCCGACAGAGCTGTCGTGCCACGTGCGTTACGGATGAATTTCTTGCTCCGCTTGATCATGCCGTGCTGCTTGCCAGCCTGGCTGCCGATGACCTTGCCGGTCGCCGAGATCTTGAAGCGCTTCTTCGCGCTCGACTTCGTCTTCATCTTGGGCATTTCCGTCTCCTGTCTTCTACGGTGTACGCACGACTCGGCATGCCACTTGGGCCGGACGCGCGGAATGAAGCTGGCGTATAGGACGCGGCGACGTCGGGTGCAAGAGAATTACGCGCCCGCTGCGGCGCAATTCATGGTCAGGGCAGGAATCTGGCAAACACACGCACGAAAACATCCGGAATGCCCTGCATCGTGTATCCGTTCGGGTTCTGTTGCAGGGCATAAAGGATCAATCCCCCACCGATCAAAACGGTCAGGGCAGAGGCGCGGGGTGCCCGGCTATCCGCCAGCGCGGATAGAATCGACGGCACCGAAAAGGCCGCAATCACCAGACCAAGAACAAGGGCCAGATCAGGCTCCATGCCGCTCTCCTTTATTTTGACGTAAAGGAACCTACTCCGGATCAGCGGGATAAATCAAACGTTCGTCGCAGGGGGCGACGCGCAGGATATTGGTGGTGCCGGGCACGTTGAAGGGCACACCGGCTGTGACCACGATCAGATCCTCAGGTCCTGCAAACCCCTCGGACCGCGCAGCGCGGACGGCATTGACGACCGCCATCTTGAAGCGGGTCAAAGCCTCGGTCACCACACAGGTGGTGCCCCAGCTGAGCGCCAGACGCCCCGCTGTCTTCTTGGTCGATGTCATGGCAATGATCGGCACGCGCGGGCGCTCCCGCGCCGTCAGCAGGGCTGTGGCGCCGCTCTGGGTGTAGCAGGCAATCGCCTTGATCTCTGTGGTTTCGGCAATCTC
>Ga0160419_100155_pt1 | contig 48265 bp, 50 predicted proteins | sample CelAP2metagpilot_2_FD_108196 | JGI IMG/M metagenome (GOLD analysis project Ga0160419, IMG submission 108196) | Phycosphere-associated microbial communities from Cellana algal ponds in Kailua-Kona, Hawaii, USA - Cellana AP2-4-25 metagenome pilot ...
CGTTCAGCGTCTGGGGTGCACAGCCGATCTTCGAGGAAATCGACAGGATCGCCGACCAGCGGCTCTCATGCTGCCCTGGGTTGTCCAGAACCATGCGAACGGCACGCTCGCGCACTTCGGGGGGATTACCGGGGGAATACTTGTTCGTTGTCTTGCTCATGATGCTCCATCCTACTCAAGAGTTGGAGCCTCCGGCAAACCCGGCGCGGTTCAGTCAGTGCAATAGCGACTGCAAAGAGCAAGGTCCAGGCTGCCTGCTCTAGGAACGCAACTAAACAATTGCTGCATATCATTGAGCGCATCGATCTTGGTCCCGGCCAGCTCAGCATTACTTTTAACTCTGGAAGGCTGGGTGGACTGCTGGAACAGTGCTTAGAAGACGCGCCGCAGGACCACCTTACCATCACAGCACCATTCCAACTGAGAAAACGCGGCGTCGAAACCAAACTGATCTTTGCCGATGAGCCAGCCGAACGGGATGAGACTTTGATCAAGAATATCGCCAAGGCGCATGTCTGGTATCAACAGATCAAGGCTGGCAAGACCTTCTCGCAGATCGCCAAGACTGCGGGCACTTCAAACCATAGGGTACAGCAGATGATCGAGCTCGCCTTCCTGGCTCCTAATGTTGTCAATGATGTACTGGATGGAAAGCAGCCTTCTGGATTTACATCGAACTGGTTCAAGCACCATGGCCTGCCCACCAACTGGCGAGACCAGCGCGAACTACTCGCGACGCTCTAATGTGCGTTTGCAGAATTTGATCCCGCTAACTCCAACATGAAATCAATGACGTTCAACATGCCTTACGCTTTGAGATGCGTCTGGTGAATCAAGCTCTGTAACAGCACAGTTTTACCGGACACTTGCACCGCCGAATTGGCCACCTCAGACTTCCGCCGGTATTGACCCGGATTGCCATTGATCACAGCGTCTACGGCATGTGACCAAGCCCACAACCCACGGAAAACGCGCCACTACAGTAAGTGACACCCGTACCGTCTGCTTTGTAAGGTGTGTGTGGCTGTGCGGCCAGTCTTGAGCTAGCTCGTCTGGTCCGGAAATTCCCTGTTATCAGGGTAAATACAGGGAAAAATCTGGTTTGGTGCCGCAGTTCGTGAATTGTGCGTGGAATTACAGAGCGAAAACAGATGCTTGCGATTAATTTCCCTGAGCGATTGAACAGGGAAGTTCTGATGCAGTTTTAGGGAAACAACTTCTTCTAACAGCGCAACAAAATCAACAATCGGGAGGTCTATAGTCTTGGGTCAATGACTGTGGCTTACTGGGAGCAAAACCAGCTAAAACTTCGGCGAATGACCGGTTTGAGCCCAGAGTGTCTGCACTGCGATCAGCACCAATGGAAGCGAGGCGACAAGAGTTGGCGTTTATGTTAAGCAACTGCATTTGACTGTGCACGGACCTCTTGAAGCAACCAATCGGAAAACTGCTTTGCAGGTTTTGACTGTTTTTCGCCCTTAGGCACGATCAGATGATATGCAAAAGTAGTCTCAAAATTTCGCCCAAAAGGATTTACCAAAATACCACTTTTGAGCTCTTCTTGCACCAACCAAGAAGCAAAGAGTGATACCCCCAAGCCGTTGATGGTCGAGCTAAGCTGAAAATGACGATCCTCCAACATCATTTGCGCCTGCGTTGCGTCGGTCTTCACATCATTCTTCGAGAGCCATTCTTCCCACATACGGCTGTCATCAACATGCAGCAGATTGCATTGATGCAGGTCTTTGGGGTGCCTGATGGGGTGATCGGCAAGGTAGGTCGGGCTGCACACGACTGCAAGTTCTTCAGACCACAGGCGGTGAACGTCAAAGCCGCTCCAATTTCCTTTGCCCCATTGAATACCAAGGTCAGCAAAACTGGCTGGGTTGTGCATTCTTGCAAAGCTGTTGTTATGGTTGTGTATCGACAACTGCAAATCGGGGCGCAGTTCCATCAAACCTCCCAGGCGTGAAGACAACCATCGGCTGGAAAACATGGGAAGCAGCGCAACCCTGACGGATCCTGTCTGGTTTGCAACCCGCTCCAGCCCGGTCTGGATGATGTTCAACCCCTGTTCGACGTGGCTTGCCAGCACGGCTCCCTCCTCCGTCAACTCCAAACCTTGCTTGGTCCGCCGGAACAAGGAGTACCCCAGATCTGTTTCCAATTTTTTGATGTGATAGCTGACCGAACTTTGGCTGATATTCAACAGTTGCGCGGCACCCGTTACATTTCTGGCTTCAGAAGTAACTTTAAATACCTGAATTGATTTTAGATTTCTAATCACAAGCGTTTTCCAAAGTTCTTCACCCATCAAGTTCCAAAGAACTTATCCATCTAATATTTAGATACAATGGCTAAATCTTTGAATTTTGCGTCGGCCAGCGTCCTCGCTAACGTCAGCTAACCGCAGTGAAATGCGAGGGGGGAATCCATGACAGCGCCTGTTCTCGAGGTGGATACATTGTGCAAATCGTTTGGCGGCGTTCATGCCATCCGCGATTTGTCGTTCGAGGTGCGCGAAGGCGAAATCCTGGGACTGATTGGCCCCAATGGTTCGGGCAAATCCACAACTGTGAACAGCCTTGCGGGCATTTTTCCCATCACATCGGGCAGGCTCTTGTTGGGGGGCGTGCAGATCGATGGCCTGCCAGAATATGCGCGGGTCGCAGGTGGTTTGGCGCGCACATTCCAGACGGCCAGTACATTCGCCGAATTCACCGTCCGCGAACAGATTATGTTGGGCAGCAACGTCACCCGCACCTCACATCCGCTTTCTTCGGTCTTTGGCTTTGGTCGCAAGGCGGATGAGGAGGCCGTACTGGAAAAACGTGTTGCTCATATTCTTGAGATCACGGGCCTGAAAGACGTCGCGGCCAAGCGTGTCGCGACCATAAGTTCCGCGCAACAACGCTTCTTGATGATAGCCACAGCGCTTGCTTCCGAGCCCAAAGTGATCCTGCTAGATGAACCGGCTGCAGGTCTGGTTTCGCATGAGCGCAAAACCCTGAGTGATCTCATCAAATCTATCCGTAAGTTGGGTGTGTCGGTGCTGGTCATCGAACATCACATGGCGTTGATAATGGATGTCAGTGATCGCATCGTGGTGTTGAATTTCGGTCAAAAGATCGCCGAGGGCATACCAGAGGAAATCCGCAACAATCCGGTGGTGATTGATGCCTACCTGGGCGAGGCAGCATAGATGCTAACGGTCGCAAACCTGCGCGTCAGCTATGGCCCGATTGAAGTCATTCACGGCATTGATATCGAGGTGGCTGAAGGCGAATGCGTGGCGCTCATCGGGGCCAACGGCGCGGGTAAATCCTCAACGCTCAAGGCGATCTGCGGGCTGGTTCCGGCCAGCGCGGGCACCATCACCTTTGAGGGCCGCGACATCACCAACCAAAGCGGGCATGCGATCGTCAAAGCGGGGATCACCATGTGCCCCGAAGGCCGTCAGGTGTTTCCGCAAATGAGCACACGGCAAAATCTGGCAATGGGGGCCTACACCCGCACCGACGCTGATCAGGTCAGCGACATCGACGAAATGATGGATATGTTCCCAATCCTGCGCGAACGGGCGACGCAAGCGGCAGGGACGTTGTCGGGGGGCGAACAGGAAATGCTCGCGATTGGGCGCGCGCTGATGGCACGTCCCAAGCTGTGCATCTTTGATGAGCCGTCTTTGGGATTGGCCCCCAAGATTGTCGCTGAAGTGGGCGAAACGATCCAAAAGATCAAAGAGATGGGCAAAACCATCCTGCTGGTTGAACAGAACTCCGCCATGGCGCTGCGCCTTGCTGACCGCGCCTACCTGTTTGAAGCCGGAGAAATCGTGCTGAGCGGCACGGGTGCGGAACTGCAATCACATCCCGATGTCGCCAAGGCGTATCTGGGCCACTGAGAAAGAAGTCTGAGAATTCAACGTTTCTGGGAGGAGACACACATGAGACTGACAGCCATAACAGCTGCATTTGCACTAACGGCCACCGCCGCCTTTGCCGCAGAAAAAACACTTGATATCGGAGTGAGCGACGCACTGACCGGGGGCGGTGCCGTTTATGGTTTGCCGCAGGCGAATGCGGTCAACCTCGCGGCAAAAGAAATCAACGCTGCGGGTGGGATCAAGGTGGGCGCCGACACCTATATGCTCAACGTGATTGCCTATGACGACAAGGCGAACCCAACCGAAGCCTCCAACGCGGTGCGCAAGCTGATTGACCGCGATGGCGTGAAATACATCCTCGGTTTCTGCTGCTCTGGTGCCACAGGCGCGGTTGCGTCGTTCATCGAAAATGAAGATGCGGTGATGCTGGTCGGCAATGCAGCTGAGCGTTCCATCACGACGCGCGAAATTCCCAACCTCACGCGCACCCGTCCGCCAGCGGATTACACAGGTGCGGCTGCAGGGACGTTTGTCGCTGAAAAAGGTCACAAGCGGGTGGCCGTTCTGGGCGCACTCGACGTGGGGTTTTACGCCAGCTATGTGGATGCATTTGAAAAAGAGCTCAACAAGGCAGGTGGCGAGATTGTAAGCCGCGAAGCCTTTGGCCTGAAAGATCGCGATATGTCCCCGCAGCTGACCAAAATTCGCGGGCAAGAGCCTGATGCAATCTTGGTTGTTGGATACGTTGAACCTGCCGCTTTCATCTACCGCCAAGCGGTTGAGCTAGGCATTGATGTGCCGCGCTACGGGTTCACCTCCGGCTCTGAAGAGCAGTTTCTGCGCGTTGCCACCTCTGAGCAGATGGAAGGTGTCTGGGACCTGCGTCCAACAGAGCTGACTTTGCTATCGGCCTCCGACAACGGCAAAGCTTATCACGCGAATTACTCGGCTGAGTTCGGCATCGCGCCGTCGCCCAGTTCGCCCTACGCCTATGATCAGACCTATGCGTTGAAAGATGCGATTGAAACGGCTGGAACGGTTGAGGACACGGCCGCAGTGGCAGCTGCACTGCGCGCGTTGGCGGTGCCCGATGAAGTTGTGATGCAGTATCTGCCGGTGGATGGCAGAATGTTCGACGAGAACGGACAGGCTTACACCTCAAATGGTGCTTTCCAATGGCAAAGCGGCAACTGGGTGTTCGTCCAGGATCTGCCCTCTGATGCGGCAGCCTATTCGGCCTTCCTCAGCACCATTGACTGATCTCTCCCTGACGGGGCGCTGGCGATGCGTGAGTGCCCCGTATTTCCCTCTTATTTGCAGGACCGATCATGGTTGAGGTCATTCAACAAATCATCAATGGCGTGGCCATCGGTGGCGTCTACGTGCTGATCGCACTTGGCTTGACCACGGTGTTTGGCATCCTTGGCATCGCGCATTTCGCCCATGGATCGGTGTCGATGTTTGGCGGCTATTTGACGTTCTTCTTTGTGACCGGCTGGGGTTTCCCGCTGTTGTTGGCGATCCTCGTTTCGCTGGTCGTTGGCCTGATCCTCGGGGTCCTGATCGAATTACTTGCCTATCGACCTGTCCGAAACGCCAACCATATCAACGCCTTCATTGTCGCCCTTGGCCTTACCATGATGGTCGAAGGTCTCAACCTTGAATTCTTCGGTCACGAACAAGTCGTGATCCCCACAGACTTTTCACGCGTGTTCAACATCGGCGGTGTGACAATCCCCGAACTACGGCTCTACGTCATCCTCGCCGCCGCCCTTTTGATCATTGCGATGACGCTGTTCGTCGAGAAAACCAAAACGGGCCAAGCCATCCGCGCTGTTGCCGAAAACCGGGATGCCGCAATCCTGATGGGTGTGAATGTGAACACCATCCCACTTGTGGTCTTCTCTATCTCGACCGCCCTTGGCGTTTGCGCAGGTGTCATGGTCGGCTCATTGTTTGCGATCGCGCCCGGCATTGGTGAAGGGCTGGTCGTCAAGGGTTTTGCGGTCCTGATTCTCGGCGGCTTGGGATCCATTCCCGGCGCTGTCGTCGGCGGTCTGGTGTTGGGGATCACCGAAGCACTGGCGGCTGGTTTCATATCCTCCGCCTATAAGGACGTGATCGCCTTTGTGGTCATGATCGGCGTGCTCTTGTTCCGTCCCCAAGGCCTGATGGGGAAAGCATGATGACCTTGAACCGAACTTTTGTCTTTTACGCGCTGGCGCTGGTTGGCTTCCTGTTGCTGCCGCAGTTCATCGCGGTGAAATACTATCTGCACCTCAGCATTCTGGCCCTGATTTGGGTGATTGCCGCCCAAGGGCAGAACCTGATCCAAGGCTACACCGGGTATGTATCGATTGTGCAGGCGGGTTTCATGGGGATCGGGGCCTATTCCACGGCACTCATGGGCATCCACTTCAACATGCCCGTCTGGCTCAGCATCACGCTGGCCCCGTTTGTCACTGCGTTCTTTGCACTGCTGACGGGCTATCCCAGTCTGCGCGTCAAAGGGCACTACTTCGCCATCGTGACGCTCGCTTTCAACATGGTGATCTTTATCGTTCTGATGAATTTCCACCAACTTACCCAAGGCGAAGCGGGCATCACCGGCATCCCCAAACCCGGCGGCAAAGAAGGTCTGTTCAACTGGCGCGACCGGGAGACGTACTACTACTTCGTCCTGATCATTGCTGTGCTTATGACCACACTTGCGGCGCTGATCGTCCGCTCTCGAATCGGTCAGACCCTGATCGCGATCCGCCAGAACGAAGATCTTGTCGGGGCCATCGGCATCGCCGCATGGAAATACAAGCTCTTCGCCTTTGTTATCTCGGCGATGTTCGGCGGTTTGGCGGGCGCGGTCTATGCCCACTACCAGAGCTTTATCAACCCTGAGATTTTCGGGGTGGCGCAATCGCTTGATGCGATTCTTGCGGTCATTGTCGGCGGATCAGGCACCATTGTGGGGCCCGTTATCGGTGCCTTCTTTGTTGTGTTCCTACCTGAATACCTGCGCTTTGCAGATAGCTTTCGGCTGATCCTTTATGGTCTCGTTCTTGTGCTCGCCACGATCTTTATGCCGCGCGGTATTGTCGGCGTGACAGGTGATCTTTTAGCCAAATGGGAAAGGCGCAAGAAATGACCCAGGCATTTCTAGATCAGGTCGAAGCGTTCGCGGAAAAGACGATTCTTCCTGCCGCCTCTGATTGGTCGATGGGCGCGACCCCTGATGGTACGATCTATGAAAAGGCCGGACAGATCGGGCTTCTGGGGATGCAGGTGCCGCAGTCTTTTGGCGGATTGGGTCTGGACTTCACCACACGCACCGCCGCTTGCAACATTCTGGCAGGGGTCGACTTCGGCTTTGCGATGTCACTGGTTAACACACACAATATTGCTCTGCGCCTGAGCGAGAGTGCACCTGAGGCGCTGTCCAGGCGGTATATGCCCAGCCTCTTGAGCGGAAAGATCAGCGCCTGCACCGCCCTCACCGAACCCGGTACGGGCAGTGATTTTGCCGCCGTGACCACAAAAGCCACCCAGACAAAAACAGGCTGGGTGCTGAATGGTGAAAAGACATGGATCATCAACGGGCGACATGCCGGTCTGTCCATTGTTTATGCACAATGCGGAGCCGTCGGTGACGGCAGCGGCATTGGGGCCTTTCTCGTTGATTTGAACGTGACGACCGTGACGCGCTATGCGATCGACAGCAACTTTTCTCAAACCAGTCTTGGGACTGGCGGATTTGTCCTTCAAAATGTTGAGGTGCCGCAAGACGCCATGCTGATCGCCCCCGGCACGGCTTTCAAGGCGATCCTGACTGAGATCAATGCGGCGCGCACCTATGTGGCAGCCATGTGCAACGGGATGTTGGCGCGCGCGACCTGTGACGCTGCAATCTATGGCGCGCGGCGACACAGCTTTGGCAAACCGCTCAACGCCATCACAAGCTGGCGGGCAGGTTTGTCCGCCGCCGAAACCGCTCTGAACGCATCACAGGCCCGCACTGCACAGGCCACTGATCTGGTGAACACGGGCCAGGATGCACAATTGGTGGCCGCACAGGCCAAAATCGACGCCGTGACTGCTGCCCAGACCCATCTGCCAGAGTTGCTGCAACTGATGGGTGCCGAAGGGCTTCGCTCTGAGCACGTCTTCTGCCGCCATATCGCCGCCGCACAGATTGCGGGCTTTACCGACGGGGCCACCAATATCCTCAAAGACCGAGTGGCGCGACTAACCACTCAGAAAGGGCCATAAACAATGCGTGTATTCCAGATCGAAGGTGATTGGGGCTTTGATAACCTCAAGCTTTCCGAGCGGCCAGAGCCTGTATGTGGACCCGATCAAGTAATCGTGGCGATGCGGATGGCGTCCCTGAATGCACGTGATCTGATCGTTCCAGAGCGGGGGTATGGGCGTGCAACGGGCGAGTTGCCCCTGATCCCGGTCTCAGACGGTGTTGGCGAAGTGGTCGACGTCGGTGCATGCGTGACGCGTGTCACGGTTGGCGACCGTGTGTGTCCAACATATTTCCAAAATTGGACCAGCGGCGAACCTACACCCGAGAGGTTTTCCTCGGCCTTGGGCGGCCCGCTTGACGGGGTCATGGCGGACCGTGTCTGCCTTTCGGCGAACGGCGTGGTGAAAGTTCCCGACTGCTTGAGCGATGCCGAAGCTGCGACATTGCCTTGTGCAGCTCTGACCGCCTGGAGCGCGATTGTCACCCACGGTCAAACCCGCGCGGGCGACAAGATATTGGTGCAGGGTACTGGCAGCGTTGCACTGTTTGCGCTGGCCTTTGCCAAGATGCAGGGCGCTCATGTTACCGTGATTTCGTCTAGTGATGAAAAACTGGCCCGTGTCACTGAAATGGGCGCGGACGCTACAATCAACTACGCCACAACTGAGGATTGGGCGCGCGCAAGCCGTTCTGTCACCGCAGACAGAGGCGGTTACGACAACATCATTGAACTTTGCGGCGCGCAGACCTTGCCGCTGTCCTTGCGCGCGGTGCGGCCAGGCGGAACACTGTCGATGATCGGCGTGCTGTCAGGTTTGAACATAGAGGCATCCTTGGGCCCGATCGTTGCCCGTCAGGTCCGCTTGCAAGGTGTCACCGTTGGCCACCGTGACGGATTCGAAGCCATGCTGCGCGCCATGGCACAACATGAATTGCATCCCGTTCTGGGCGACGTGTTCGCCTTTGAAGACTTGAAACCGGCTATGGAGCATCTGCGGCACGGCGGCCATTTCGGCAAAACACTCGTGCAATTCTGATCGATATGCCCTCACACTCGCACCCTTTTCAACCGCGTGCGCATGCCACGGACAAACTTGCTTTTGTCATGGCTGCCAGCGGTGAGACCGTATCCTTTGGCAAGTTGGAAGCGCGCGCGAACCAAGGCGCACACGTGTTGCGCGCACAAGGGGCTAGCCGGGGCATGCATATTGCAATTCTGATGGAGAACAGGCGCGAAATGCTGGAAGTCTGCTTTGCTGCAGATCGCGCAGGCATCTATTATACGACCATCAGTACGCATCTGAACATGGATGAAATAGCGTATATCGTAGCAGATTGTGGGGCGTGCCTCCTTATCGCAAGTGATCGTTTTCTAGATATCCTTCCGGGCGTGGCTTCCAAGCGAAAAGGTCAATGTAAAATCATGGTCGTAGGCGACTCAGGTGGCGCATACCCTTGCTGGTCCACCGAGGCTGCACAGCACAAGAAAACCCCGATCACGGATGAGGCCCAAGGCCTGGATATGCTGTATTCGTCTGGCACGACAGGACGCCCTAAAGGCATCAAATGGCCGTTGGAAGACACGCTGCCGGGCGCGCGGACCATGTTGGTCGATCTTCTCAGCAGCTTGTTTGGGTATGGGCAACAAACCCGATATCTTTGTCCGGCACCGCTTTATCATGCTGCACCGCTCAGGCATGCGATGGTGACGATCAAAATGGGTGGCACCGCTGTGATCATGGATCGGTTTGACGCCGAGACAGCATTGCGCCTGATTGAAGACCACAAAATCACACACAGCCAATGGGTGCCGACGATGTTCGTGCGTCTGTTGCGATTGCCCGAGGCCGTTCGCGCGCGATACGATCTGTCCTCGATGGAAATTGCCGTTCATGCAGCGGCACCATGTCCGGTAGATGTCAAACGGGACATGCTGGCATGGTGGGGCGACATAATTCACGAATACTACGCAGGCACTGAAAACAACGGTTTCTCTGCGATCACCAGTGCAGAATGGCTTGCGCATCCGGGATCCGTGGGGCGGGCCAAACTGGGCACCGTGCATATTTGCAATTCAAATGGTGTCGAAGTTCCCGTAGGGACGACAGGTGAAATCTACTACGAGAATGGTCAGCAATTTGCTTATCATAACGATCCCAAGAAAACCCGTGCCTGCACCAATGCGCAAGGCTGGACAACGCTGGGCGATATCGGCAGGCTTGATGATGACGGCTACCTCTATTTGACTGACAGAAAGTCATTTTTGATCATTTCTGGCGGCGTGAATATCTATCCGCAAGAAACCGAAGATACGCTGCTGAGCCATCCATCGGTGCTTGATGCCGCTGTCATCGGCATTCCTCATGATGATTTTGGGGAAGCCGTTCATGCCGTTGTGCAATTGGTTCCCGAACATGAAAATACGCAAGGTATGGCAGAGACATTGATGGCCTTTTGCCGCTCAAAACTATCCACTCTGAAGTGTCCACGTAGCATTGAATTTCGAAACACTTTGCCGCGATCAGCAACCGGTAAAATGTACAAGCGCGTTTTGAGGGATGAATATTGGGGAAAGAACTAGCCGTCGGACAGATGTACTTCGAATTTGAAGCACATCATATGCATGTCCGCATGAAGCTTAACATGCCCAGGGCTTTTTTCTGCACCATTGGTCACGTCTATGACATACGCTAGACGCGAAAAGCCGTCATCGGCGCACATGCAGCGAATGTCTACTTCGATGAGCCGTACCGCAGCATACCAAGCGGCCGACCGAGGTCTGGTATGGGTCATCAGCAGCAATGCTTGTGGCACCTCTGGCGCTCGACGCCGCATTGCCTCCGATGGCGGCTTTGAGCCCAAATTTCCGAATTCTGCAATATATATCATGGTCTGAAAACGTTTCGAACCAGTCATTGCATCGTCGCGTGATGGTTTGGACAGGTTCGCCTTTGTATTTATAAGCTTGATTGGAGCCGTGTGCACCATCCGTGCAATATGAAATCAGCTTCTGGCGCGCTCTGTCGGGTGTTCTGCGGTTCAACTGATGTGATCCAGTTGCGGCTCATCAAGCAACACCAGATACTCAGCATTCCGTGAAATGGAGATTTCCCAATCATCATGTGCTGATCATCACCAGTCCGGGAAAAATCTCTCGGCCATTCGGCTAACCCGAAAAAAAAGCAAGCCTTTGATTGCCGATTTGAACGCAATCGAAGCCGTGGTCTTGGCGGGTTTGCCATCTTGCGGCTGGTATCCGATGGCGCGTTTGGTTTCGGAGATGTCCCACCGCATGCCGGGGTTGTCTGACATCAGATTTAGGGCGACGAATTGAACGCCTTTTGCATTGATCGCAGCGCGCATTCCATTCAGAAAATCCCTGTCACTCAACCACATTTCCTGACCCCAGCGGCCCATGGCCATATGCGGCCCCGGCTGGTTGTCATGGGTCCATTGGGTCCAGCCAATACGCAGGCAGATGACGGAAAGCCCGTGGTGCTCTGCAAAATATGCCCCCGTCCGCTCGCAGAACAGTTTTGACATCCCGTACGCATTGATCGGGCCAGGGGACGTGGTTGAATCCAATCTGTCATCTGTGAACCGTTTGTCGCCGTGGATCCAATTCGAACTGGCGAGGACAACCCGGCCAACCCCCATTTTTGCAGCATGGTGGTAGAGGGTCAGGGTCGCGTCCATATTGTGTTTGATGGCGGACGCCCAAGAGGCCCCAGGCTCTCGGTCGCCCGCAAGGTGCACGATGACGTCCACCCCCTCAAGAAGCGAAACCCAACTGGCGTCGTGAGACAGGTCCGCGATGTGAATGTTCGGGTGATCCACTGGCCGAATGTCGATCCCGCTGACGGTGCGATCCGGGTCACCCTCAAGCGCGTCAAACAGTTTGCGGCCCAAATGCCCACCGGCACCGGTTATCATGACATGCATGACAGGAGTTCCTCGTATTCTGAGATTGTCTGGTCTGCGGGCACTGGTGTTTCGGTTAGCCAAAAGCGAAAGTGCTGTTGAAAACCCAGCGTTTCGCTGGGCATGAGTTCAGTTATTGGTGAATGCCACTCCGCCTCGCAGTAGGGATAATCGCCTGAATTGAAGATCTCCACGGGGTGCTGATGCGCAAACCTGTCTTTTGGTGATGGCTTTGGGACCGAACACATCAGAAACGGCCCGGCCTCGTTGAATTGGATGAGCGTCTTTCCCTGGCGGCTTGGCAAACCGACTTTGAATTCCTGCCGCCTCGCACAACTTGCCACGACGCCGCTGTTGTGGGTTTCAACCAACGGCCTGGCCTGACCAAAGACGAGATGGAATTCCGGATTGTCCATCGCCAACCCGATCTTGGCGGGCGTGTTGATCATCATGACGGACCATATCCCCGTCCTGCGCGGTGAAGCGCCATTGTTGGTCACCAAGTGATCGATGGTCCATGTCGTTGCAGAGGTCAACGCAATACGGCGTCTCACGGAGAGGCTCGTCAAGGGACAGACCTCACTCGTCAATTCGACCAAATCGTTCTGCTTTGCTGTGATCCGATAGGCACCACTGTCCAAAACGGGGTAGGGCGCGCCGTTCACCCAGTCCGTGTCCGGCGCGATCCAGGTCTTTTCACCACCCCATAGCGGAAAGCCAAATTGCGGTGCCTGTGTTGGCAGACCCGCAAGATCGGATGTGTCGACGGGCAACCCGACAAGGTCGGGGTTTTGAAACAGCAAGGAGCGGCCCTCGACTGTCACGTCCCAGAGGCGGCCACCAATCCCAGGCAGGATCGTGAGCTCCAGATCATCATTTTGCAGCTTTATGATGGCCCATCGATCAGACAAGGGGTGTTGCTCCGCAAGCAGACACCCGGCGCGAAGGACCCGCGCCGGGTGCGATGTTTAGACGTGTTTGAACTGCGCGACGTTTTCGGCCGTGATCGGCATGACCCCTGTTTCGACACGTTCGGGCAAGGGGTTGATCCCGGCGGCTTTCCAATCCGGCAGGACCTTCAGGGCATCGGTGTTTTGCCAATGCATCATGTGGAAGGCGAGGAAGATCTCAAGATAGGATTTCTGTGCCACCGCGCCGTAAATAGTGCCGTCTTCGATGTAGGGCAGCATGTCGTCGTTGCGGTCCATCGCGACGATCTTGATATCCTTGCGCCCCGCTTCATTGACGGCAATTGCAGCCCCTTTGCCGCTGTCCCCATCTGTACCGCCAATGCCGACGATATCCGGGTTGGCTTGAATCGCCTGAAGATAGGCCGTCGGTGCGTAGGATGGATCAGCCTTGTCGTTGACCACATCGACGACTTCGATGTCTGGGTAGTTCTCGGCAAAGATCTGTTTGTAACCCTCAACCCGTTCCAGCGTGGAGGGGGCAGGGAAGGTGCCAAGGATGACCTTGCCTTTGCCACCGATCGCCTCCGCCAGCATTTCGCCACCAACACGGCCGGCCTGCACGCCGTTGATGCCCAGGAAGGTTGACCGGGGGCTATCGGGGATGTCACCGATACAGCACGTCACCGGGATACCAGCCTCAACCGCGCGTTCGACGCCCGGCGCCAGTGTGGCCGGATCACCGGGGAAGATCAGAATGCCAGCGGGGCGGCGTGCAATGAGTTCGTCAAGCTGCCGCGCCTGCGCGGCGGTGTCGAAATCGAGCGGGCCTGTGAAAGTGGCCTTGATGCCCATCAGTTCTTCGAGGTCTTTCATTGCATTGCGGTAGTCCACCCAGAACGGCACCTGAGTGACAATCGACAGGAAGACGTATTCCTTGCCAGCCGCCTGTGCCATTGCTTCTTTCGACAGTATGGGCAAGCCAAAGGCGGCGGCGAGTCCCGCGGTGGTGCCTGCGGTCAGCAGCTTGCGCCGGTTTACGTTCATTTCAGTCATGGTGATCTCCCTTGTTCGGATCGTTGGATGTTGGATTGTCTTGAAAACAGGGGTCAGCCCCGTTTGCTTCGGATCAGCATGTCCAGTGCCACAGCGGAGACCAGGACCCCGCCGATCACGATCATCTGCCAGTAGATCGATACGGCTTGCATGGTCATCGTGTTGTTGATCAGCGCGACAAAGACCACGCCAAGGAATGCACCGAGGATCGTGCCTTCGCCGCCGCGAAGCGACGCGCCACCAATGACGGCCGCTGCCAGAACCTGAAGCTCAATTCCATTGCCAGCCGTGGGTGTGCCGCTCATCAGGCGGGACGCCAGAAGAACCCCGGCCAGGGCCGCAAGAACGCCGGTCAGTGCATAAAGGATGATGCGGACGCGGGTGACATGGATGCCAGACAACATCGCCGCCTTCTCATTGGCACCGATGAAGTAGACCTGCCGGAAGAACCGTGTATGACGGACCGCCAGATCAAAAGCGATCACCAGCAAGATCGTCAGCAACACGATCACCGGAAAGCCGCCGATGTCAGACTTGCCGATCCAGGCGAAGGAGACGGGCAGGCTGGAGACGGAAAACCCTTCCGTCAGGACCAGCGCAATGCCGCGCGCAATCGACATTGTGCCGAGCGTCGCAATCAGCGGATTAATCCCCAGCCCGGTGACAAGCACGCCGTTCACAACGCCCACCACACCGCCAAGGATCAGGCCCAGAATGACAGCAAGCGGAATGGGCATACCTGTCAAAAGCAACATCGCGACCACAGTCGAGGACAACGCCATGACCGACCCGACCGACAGATCAAACCCGCCAGAGGCCAGAAGGATTGCCATGCCAATCACAATGATTGCTGTCGGGGCCATGCCGACGGCGACGGCACGAAAGTTGGAAAAACTGAAGAAATAGGGGTTCAGGTTGGACATCACGATGATGATGGCCGCGATCAGAACAATCAGCGTCAACTCGCGGATATCCACGAAAGCTTGAAGGATACGGCGCAGAGGGGGCCGTTTCTCCGAATAGTCTGATTGAACGGTCATTGTCACAACTTCGCTCCTGAATCTGGGGTTGCGGATGCTGCTGCGGGGAGTGTCGTTCCGGCAGCCATTTGGAGGAGCACGCTTTCGCTGGCCTGTTCGGCGGGGATGTCCCCCATCAGCCGACCTTCGTGGACAACTAGTATCCGCGAGCAAAGTGACACCAATTCGGGAAAATCCGAGGACACAACGAGGATCGCCATGCCTTCGGCAGCGCGGCGCAGTAGTTCTGTGTGGATTTGAAACTTGGCTCCGACATCGACGCCTTTCGTCGGCTCCTCAACAATCAGCAGATCAGGCACGCGCTTGAGCCACTTGGCCAGCATGATCTTTTGCTGGTTGCCTCCGGACAGCGCGCCAACGTCCTTGGACAACCCGCTGGCCTTCACGCTGAACGCGTCGATCGCGGCTCTACTGGCGGCCCGAATAGAACCATTGCGCATCAGACCCATCGACGTGTGCTCTGCCAGGCTGGCTGCAATCAAATTGTCGCTGAGAGATTGTTCGAGGAACAGGCCTTCGGTTTTGCGTTCTTCTGGAACGAACCCGATCCCGGCCCGCATCGCCTGCCTGATGGATGTGAACTTGACAGGTTGGCCATGCAATTCAACATCGCCGGTCGCGCCCTGCACAAGCCCAACAATCGAGCGAACAATCTCGCTGCGACGTGCGCCCATCAGGCCGGCCATCCCAACGATTTCGCCGGCATTTATGGAAAAGGAAATGTCTTCGAATTCACCGGGATGGGACAGCCCGGTCACGGCAACAACCTTGTCACCATTGACAGTTCTGGAGCCGCTGACGTCGCCGGGGTGCGCGCCGCCGATCATTTCCGCGACGACTTGCTCTTGCGAGGTTTGTGTCGCGGGCAACGTGCTGATGTGACGGCCATCGCGCAGAACGGTCACGCGGTCGGAAATGCGAAAAATCTCGGCCATGTGATGACTGACATAGACGATGCCGATGCCTTTGCGGGTCAGGCCGCGCAGAACGTCGAACAATGCGTCAACCTCGTCCGGTGCAAGGGCCGACGTTGGCTCATCCAACAATAAAACGCGTGAATTCAGGGAAAGCGCCTTGGCAATCTCAACAATTTGTCGCGAACTGATGGGCAAGCTGTCCACGGGCATTGAGACATCAATCTCCAGCCCAAACTCAGCCAACAGCGCCTCGGCGCGGCGGCGCAGTTCTGGCCAGTCAACAACGCCCATGCGAGTAGGGGCGCGCCCAGCATAGATGTTTTCCGCAACGGACAGTGCGCCTGCGAGGCTGAGTTCCTGAAAGACGCAACTGATGCCGAGAGATTGCGCGTGCGAAGGATTCTCGATCCGCTGTTCCTTGCCGTTGCACAGTATCTTGCCATCTGAGGGCTTGTGCAGACCGTAGAGCAGGCCCAGGCAGGTGGACTTCCCGGCGCCGTTTTCGCCGCACAGCGCGTGAACCTCTCCGGGGCGAAGCTCGAAATCGACACCATCAAGGACAAGGTTGGAGCCAAAGCTCTTCGCGACAGCATCCAGCTGAATGAGCGGCGGAGCGGCCTCACCATCTCGAATCGGTGTCGCGTTCATTTCTCGTCCTCCCATCTTTAAATTGGCATCTGATATCTCAGATGTCAAATACAATAAGAGAGCGTCTACTTAACGCAGCGAAGGCGGCCAGTTTTTGGGCCGCCTTCAGAAATGGACTTGAGATTAGGGGGTCCTGACCCTGAGTCAGGCGGCAGTCATTCCGTCCAGCACGATCGAAGCACTTTTGTAGGTCTGGCGCGTCCGATCAATATGCTCAATCAGAAGCGATTTTATCTCGGCGAGGTCACCCTGGCTCACCGCGCTGGCAATCTTCTTGTGCTCTTCAAATGACAGATCGGTGTGATGTGGGAGTTTCGCCAAATGTGTGCGCAAGGCTGCAATCTTGCCGACATAACGGGTGTAACTTGCTGTCAGATAGTCGTTTCCTGCATGATCAAAAATCAGATGGTGGAAAGACGTATCCAAAGCCAGATACTCCTTGTCGTTTCCCCGTCCGCGTTCCTGCTCCATTTTCTTCACGACCTTTGTCATGTCGTTGGACAAGCCAACCGGGTCCCGCGACAACGCCAGTTCAAAAGCGGCAGTCTCAATTGCCTGCCGGAAATCACAGATCTGCGTCACTTCTGCCTCGGACAGGGAAAACACTCGGGCCCCCTTTTGCGGCTCGATGCTGACCAGACCTTCATCGCGCAGTTGGGCGAGCGCTTCGCGCACGGGCGACTTTGAAACGCCCAGTTCTTCCGAGATTTTCCGCTCCGACAGGATCTGACCCATCTTCAGTGAGCCATCGATAATGCGGTCCCTCAAATGCTCCAGGGCGAGTTCTCGAAGAGACTTGGGTCGTTCCAGCGCCATCTGTTGGGGCCTCCAAAAAATGTGTTGCAAGGGCGAAAATATCTGATACACCAGATTTAACAAGCTGGAATATCAGATATCAGTATTTGGCGATGGGAGGTCACCAAAATGCGCGCGGAGCTGATTGTTGACTGCAAGAATGAGCACGGAGAGGGGGTTTTCTGGAACCCTGCCGACGGGCTTGTGTGGTGGACCGACATCGAAGGCTGCGCGCTTTGGTCCTTTGATCCGACCACGTCTGAAACAGCTTCATACCAAATGCTCGAACGCGTTTGCTGCTTTGCGCCGCGTGCCTCGGGCGGTCTGATCGTTGCTTATGCCGGTCGTGTTGTTTTGTTCGATCCGGTCACGAAAGCGGAAACGCTGGTGACAGAGTTCGAACCCGGCAATTCTGAGACTCGGCTCAATGACGGACGTACTGACAGACAGGGTCGCCTGATTGTTGGCGGCATGAACGAAGCGTCCGGCGCTGCTGATTCTTCCGTAATTTGCATCGACACTGACCTCAGAGTGAAGACCGTTATCGACAATGTCGCTTGCGCCAACTCGACATGTTTTTCGCCAGACGGCTGCACGATGTTCTTCGCAGACACGCCGGACCGCGAAATCGTGGCGTTTGACTATGATGCGGCCACTGGAACAGTTTCCAACCGGCGCGTTCATGCGTCTTTCAAAGACGAACCGGGCCTGCCGGACGGATCCTGTGTCGACGCTGAGGGCGGTGTCTGGAACGCCGAATGGGAAGGTCACCGCATCATTCGCGTGGCTCCGAACGGCGAGATTGATCGCATTATTGATGTCCCGGTCTGGAAGCCCACGTGTTGCGCTTTTGGCGGTCCAGACTTGGACACCCTTTTCGTCACAACCTCGCGCCTGCTGAGTGATGAGGATGCTCTTACAAAAGAACCGGAATCCGGCGGCCTGTTCGCTGTCAAACCCGGCATACGCGGCGTGATCGACACGCCGTTCAAAGGATAACCAACCCAATTCTGGAGGAGAAGACCATGTTGAAACAGCTGATGAATACGACGCTTGCTGTCGGCTTTGCCGTGATTGCTTGCACCGCGCAGGCCGAAAACTACCCGGCACCTGTTCCACTGCAAGATGGCGCGCAAGCACCCATTGACGCGATCACACCCACAAACGAGACGTTGCGGATCGCCTACATGCCGCCGGCAACGGAGTTCAACTACTACATTGCCATTGGCGAAGGCATCAAAGCTGTCGCCGCAGAAGAGGGCGTAGAGGTCTTCATGCTGGCCCCGCAATCGGGTGCGGATATCAATGGCCAGATGGGCATGATCCAGGACGTTCTGACCCAGGACGTCGATGCGATCATCTTTGGCACGCATGATGAATTTGCCGCAGCACCACTGCTGAAGCAGGCCGTCGACAAGGGTATGGCGGTGTTGATGATCAACTCTGACATCCCAAACTTCCCGACACCGATCCATGGTGTGGTGGGGTATTCGCAGCGCAACGGCACCCACAATATCGCGGACTGGGCTATCGAAACCTATGGTGACAATCCGTTGAAGGTGGGCATCATCGAAGGCCAGCCGGGCTATCACTCAACCGAGCGTGTGGGCGGTTTCCTCGACGGGATCGAAGGCAACGAGAACTTTGAGGTTGTGGTCTCCATCGACGGCAAATGGAACGTCGAAGGAGGCAACACGGCGGGGATGGATATCCTGCAATCGCACCCTGATCTCGACATGATCTTTGCGGCGAATGACTACATGATCATTGGCGCGTCATTTGCCGCCAAAGCTTTGGGCCGTCGCGATATCGTGCTGCTTGGCAATGACGGGGACACTTCGGGTCTTGAAGAGATTGCGGCGGGCAACATCACCGCAACAGTCAACACCTCGCCATTCCTGATGGGCAAGGCCGCAATGCATGCGACCATTGATGCTCTGAAAGGGTCCTACCCCGGCGGTTGGATCGAAACGCCGACCTCGATCGAAGACAAGGACGGTGCCATCAGCGTCCTGCAAGAGCCTGAAAAGCTCTTCCCGCAGCCGTCCAAAGAGTACTGAGGGTTCTCCCTGCTTCCCGGTGGCACCTTTGTGTGCTGCCGGGGGCGCAATCCAATCGAAATTCACCTACTAATCGAGGCAATCGCGATGACCACCGCCACGCCCCTTTGGGAATTTGTCGACATCAGCAAGGCCTATCCCGGCGTTCTGGCGAACGACAAGGTCCGGATCAAACTGTTGCCCGGATCGATCCACGGGCTGCTGGGCGAAAACGGCTGCGGCAAGTCCACGATGATCAAGACACTGTCCGGTGTGCAACAACCTGACAGCGGTCAGATCCTTCACAATGGACAACCCGTAACTATCAGCGATCCTCAGGTTGCGCGCGATCATGGCATTGCGACAGTGTTTCAGGAATTCTCTATCGTGCCAACGCTGTCGGTTGGTGAAAACATCTTTCTGGGCAACATGCCCCGGTCTCGGTTCGGCGTCATCGACTGGGCTAAGGTCCACAGCGAAGCAGCCCGCGTTCTTGCGGAAATGGACGTCGACGTGTCACCCGATGCCATCACCGGCACGTTGTCGGTTGGTGAACAACAGCTGGTTGAGATTGCCAAGGCCGTGGCCATGGACGCCCGGATGATCATCCTTGATGAACCAACAGCCGCCTTGGGCGAAGACGAGATCGAACGCCTTCATCAGCTTCTACGCAATATGCGTAGCCGCGGTACCAGTATCCTCTATGTCTCGCACCGGTTGGATGAGGTTGAACGGATCGTTGATGAGGTAACCATCCTGCGCGGTGGCAAGGTCGTGCGCGCCAGCGGCGAGACAGAAATCAACGTATCCGAGATTATCAGCGCCATGGTGGGGGAGGACATCGGAGAACACTACCCCAAGGAGCAAAATGCAACGGCCGAAGTAGTCATGGAAGCGCACGGGCTCGCGACAGCTTCTGGCGTGACGGATGCGTCGTTCGCCCTTCACCGGGGCGAGGTTCTGGGCCTGGGCGGTGTGCTGGGAAGTGGCCGTACCGAAATTGCCCGCGCCCTGTTCGGAACAGATGAACTCTCCGCCGGGCAGCTGATCCTGAACGGAAAGCCAGTTCGCTTCCGCCGGGAAATGGATGCGATCCGCGCGGGGCTGGCGCTGGTGCCGGAGAACCGCAAATACGACGGATTGTTTTTCAATTTCCGTGCAAGCGGCAATATCACTGCGGCCTCGCTGGGCGGGCTATCTCGCCTTGGGGTGCTGAATCTGAAAGCCGAAGAGCAGGCGACACATGACCTGATCCGGGATCTTGAGATCTCGACACAGGCCGAGGAAAAGACCGTCAACTTCCTGTCCGGGGGCAACCAGCAGAAGATCGTGATCGCGCGCTGGCTGTTCTCGGATTCGGATATTCTGATCCTTGATGAGCCGACGCAAGGAATCGATATCGGAGCCAAAATCGCAGTCTACAAGCTGATCAACAAGCTGACGCGCGCGGGCAAATCCATCATCCTGATCAGCTCGGATCATGACGAACTGCTGGCAATGAGCGACCGGATCGCAATCGTTCAGCATGGCGCGATCACGCGCACCGTTGAGGCATCTGACCTGACCCATGACGATCTGGTGCGCGCGTCTGCCGATACCACCGAAACCAATCTCGAGGAGGTGTTCGCATGAAGCGGATCTTCGATACGCAACTCATTGGACCGTTCGCGGCAATGGTCATCGTGGCGCTCATCGTCGCCCTTACAACTGAGCGCTTCCTCAATCCTGGCAACCTCTCGAACCTGTCTTTGCAGGTCAGCATCGTCGCACTTATTGCCATTGGGTCGACCATGGTCATTTTCACCGCTGGAATCGATCTGAGTTCCGGATCCATGGTCGCTCTGCTGACCATGATCCTTGCGCAGATGCTCAAATTCATGGGCATCCCCCTAATGCTGGCGTTGCCGATGATCCTGATTGTTGGCGGGCTGCTCGGCCTCTTTATCGGATTGATAACGGCCTATGGGCGCATTCCGTCTTTTATCACCACGCTGGCTGCTCTGATCGCGTTTCGCGGTCTTGCGCTGACGTTCAACAACGGATCGCCGATCTTCTCGCTTGATCCCGCACTTGAGCCAATTTTCTACGGCAAACTGGCGGGCATCCCGCTGCCCTTCTTTTATCTGGTCTTCTTCTACGGGCTTGCCGCCTTCGTAATGAATTTCACCAAGCTGGGCCGCGAGATTTATGCCGTGGGTGGGAACCCCGCCGCTGCTGTTCTGACCGGCATCAACGTGCGCAAGGTTCAAACAACAACCTTTGTGATCGCAGGCTTTATGACCGCCGTCGGTGCCATCCTGATGTCTGCGCGGCTGAACTCCGGCTCGCCCAACTATGGTCAAACCCTTGAGCTGCAAGCGATCGCGGCGGCTGTGGTCGGTGGGGCCAGCCTTGCTGGCGGGCGCGGCAACATTCTGGCCACCCTTATGGGGGCGATGACAATCGTGATCGTTCAGAACGGATTGAATCTGAATGCGGCACCATCTTCGGTCCAGAACATCGTGCTGGGTCTCATCATTCTGCTCGCCGTTGGCATCGATATGTGGCGGGCCGAGATTTCGGCGCTGATGGGCCGCATCTTTGGGCGCTCATCATCGGGTTCGGCACAAAAAGTGAAAAAGGGGGCCTGACATGGATTTGGGATTGAAAGACAAGCTTGTCCTTGTGACCGGGTCGGGTTCAGGTATCGGCAAGGCGACGGCCCAGGCCTATCTGCAAGAAGGCGCTCATCTCATCGTGCACGGCCTGACCGAGGCCGAAGTCACCGCCTGCGTGAACGACCTTTCGCCCTTGGGCGATGTCAAAGGCATGGCCGCTGATCTGTCCAACCTCGCGGATGCTGCCGCCTTGGCAGAGTTTGCGCAGGTCGAGGGTGACGTGGACATATTGGTAAATAACGTCGGCATCTTCTCGGTCAAACCGTTCGAAGATCTGACAGACGAAGACTGGATCCACTATTTCAACATCAACGTGCTTTCTGCCGTTCGGATGAGCCGGATTTTTCTGCCCGCAATGCTAGAGCGCGGCACCGGGTCCATCATCAACATGGCCAGCGAGGCAGCTGTCAAACCTCTGCCCCAGATGGTGCATTATTCCGTGACCAAGACCGCGATGCTGGGTCTCACGCGCGGGATGGCTGAGTTGACGAAGGGCACGGGTGTGCGGGTCAATTCGATCCTGCCGGGGCCAACCTGGACCGAAGGGGTTGAGGCCTATTTCGACGGGCTTGCCGAACAAAAAGGCGAACCGCTTGATGCAATCGTCGACAACTACTTCAAGTCGGATGAACCCACATCCCTGATCCAGCGCTTCGTCCAGCCGGACGAGGTCGCGCGCATGATCGTCACGATCTCAGCAAGCACCGCGTCAAATGGTGCCGCTCACCGGATCGAAGGCGGCATCGTTCGCAACATTCTGTAACTCTCATGCAAAGGAGCCTCCCATGGCCGCACTTACATTCTCTCACATTGGCATCACGGTTCCGGACCTGGAGAAGGCCGTGGACTTTTACTCCAAGGCGTTCGGGCTTTATGTGCTGATGGAGCCCACTGAAATCCTGCACGACGACAGCGCCATCGGGCAGATGTGCGATGACGTCTTTGGCGAGGGCTGGGGCAAGTTCCGCATTGCGCATCTGTCGATGGGGGACGGGATCGGCATCGAGTTGTTCGAGTTCCCCAAGACCGTCGAAGAAGAACGTCCCTTTGAATACTGGCGGCGCGGTTTGTTCCACTTCTGCGTTCAGGACGAGGATCTGGAAGGCCGTATCAAGATCATCGAGAGCCTTGGTGGCAAGCAGCGCATGCAGCAGGTGCGCAAGTATTATCCGGGCGAGAAGCCCTATCGGATGGTCTACATGGAAGACCCGTTCGGCAACATTTTCGAGCTTTATAGCCATTCCTACGAGTTGACCTATTCGGCAGGTGCCTATGACTGATCAGCTCACATTCACCCCAAGAACGGACAAGCCGAAGGTCGTGATCACCGATTACGACTTTGGCGATGTCAGCGTCGAAAAGGGCATTCTCGAAGCAGCCGGCGCAGAGGTGATTGCACTTCAGGCCAAGCACGAAGAAGACCTGTTTGATGTGGCACCGGATTGCGCGGCTATGATCAACCAATACGCGCGGATTGGTAAGGACACGATCTCGCGCATGCAAGAATGCGAGGTCATCGCGCGCTACGGTGTCGGGGTCGACATTGTGGATGTTGCGACGGCGACAGAGCGCAGGATTCTTGTGACGAATGTGCAGGACTACTGCACGGAAGAAGTTGCGGATCACGCGATTGCCCTTTGGATGACGCTGGCGCGCAAGCTGCCGGACTACGACCGGGCGACGCATAATGGCATCTGGAAGTGGCAAAGTGGCCAGCCGATCAATCGGCTACGGGGGCGCACCATGGGTGTCGTGTCCTTTGGCAAGATTGGACAGGCGATTGCAGCACGCGCCCATGCCTTTGGCGTTAATGTCATTGCCTTTGACCCCTTCCTGCCGGCAGAGGTCGCAGCCCGGCACGGCGCAGAGCTGGTATCCAAGGCGGACCTTCTTGCGCGATCAGACTACATTCTGATGCAGGCTCCGATGACGCCCGAGACGCGGCACTTTCTGTCAGATTCAGAGTTTGCGGCGATGAAACCCGGTGCAATCCTGATCAACACAGGTCGCGGTCCAACCGTGGATAACCAGGCGCTTTATCGTGCTTTGACCGAGGGACATCTTGCGTCAGCAGGATTGGACGACCCCGAAGAAGAACCGGCCAAGCGGGCCAATTGGTCCCCGGATGACAATCCAATTTTCACATTGCCCAACGTGCTCGTGACACCCCATGCGGCCTATTACTCGGAAGAGTCGATCCTCGCCGCGCGTGTCACCGCAGCCACCCAAGTGGCAAAGGTCCTGACGGGCCAGAAGCCAGACTACACCGTCAATGCGGATGCTTTGGCCGCACTAACCGCATAACAGGAGACAAACATGCCAGACGTGAGCACCGACCTAAGGGTTTTCAACGACTTTGACCGCAACCCGGACTTACTGAAGAAATTCGACAAGGTACTGGAGGCGTATTCTGCTGCCGCCATCTTTGCCGATGTGCAATACCGCACGGGTGTGATGGATAGCGCCATCAAACCCGCCTTCCGTTCCAAGGTGACAGGGCAGGCCGTCACGGTCCAGCTTTCCAAGGGTGATCTGGTTGATCCCCTCCGGGCACTTGAAATGGGTCAGCCCGGCGATGTGATCGTCGTTGATGCGGGCGGTGATCTGCAAACGTCGGTTTGCGGCGGCCTGATGGGCGGATTGGCCCTGAACCGTGGCATCCGCGGCATGATTGTTGATGGCACGGGTCGTGACACGGACGAGTTGGAAGACATCAACTGGCCGATCTGGACACGGGCGATCACGCCACGTGGGACGCACACAATGTTCTCTGAACGCAAGGAAGAGCTTTCGATCAACGTGCCCATCGCTTGCGGGGGCGTCGTCGTGAACCCCGGTGATTTCATCGTGGCCGATTTGATGGGGGTTGTCGTGGTCCCACAGGAAATCGCTGAAGAAACGGTGCGTCTCGCGCAGGAACAGGCTGACCGCGAGGAAGAGACCCGCAAATGGGTTGCGAAGGGCAAAACTGTTGAGGATCTGTTGAATGAATTCGGTCGCATCTGACCCGGCCTTGATCGGTGTCGATTGGGGCACCTCATCGCTCCGTGCCTTTTTGATTGGCGCGGGCGGGGAGGTCATTGACGGGGTCTCTTCACCGGAAGGGATCATGCAGGTCTCGGGGCAATCCTTCGAGGCGGTCCTTGATCGCCTCATCGGACCCTGGGTGGCGCAGACAAACCTGCCAATCCTGGCATCCGGGATGATCACCAGCCGAAACGGATGGATCGAGACACCATACGCTGAAATGCCGCTTGGTGCTTGCGGTCTTGCGGGCGCTTTGGTGCCGCACGAAATCGCGAGCGGCGCTCTGATCCACTTTGTGACGGGGGCTTCTATCGAACACAAAGGTGGCCCCGACGTGATGCGCGGTGAAGAGACGCAGATCATCGGCGCATCCGCTCTGGGGTTGAAAGACGGCATGTTCGTGATGCCCGGCACCCACAGCAAATGGGTCCAAGTCGCAGAGGGGCAGATCGTCGACTTCTCGACCTATATGACCGGCGAAATATTTGCCGCACTGAAAGAGCACACCATCCTTGGCACGTTGATGGAAGCCGACGGCTTCAACCAAGAGGCATTCGAGATGGGCGCAAGAGCAGGCCTTGATGGTCGGACAAACCTGCTGAACAATCTGTTCCATGTGCGGACTCTGCCGCTGATGGGGAAAATACCCAAGGTCGCCACCGCAGACTATATGTCGGGCCTTCTTATCGGGACTGAAGTCGCGGCGGCGACGCAAGATGCAGAAGACATCGGAACCATCACCGTTGTTGGTCGCAATGACCTGTCGGACCGGTATGAAACAGCGCTTGGTTTGGCGGGATTCAATAGCCGTCGTGCACCGGACGATATCGTCGCACAGGGCCATTTCCTGATTGCGCGCGCGGCGGGGTTGCTCGGATGATCGACTTGGCCACGGCACTTGCCGAAAACCCCCTGATTGCAATCCTGCGAGGGTTGGAGCCGGAAAACGCGCGTCCTGTATCGAACACCCTCATAGACGCAGGTTTCCGGATCATCGAAGTCCCGCTCAACTCTCCTGACCCACTGGTGTCTATCCAGCGGATTGCGGCACAGCACGGCGCGCAGTCCATCATCGGGGCCGGAACAGTACTCAGCGTCGAACAGGTTGAGGCGGTCGCAGAGGCGGGCGGAAGGATCATCGTTTCTCCGAACATGAACCCGGAAGTGGGGCGCGCAGCGGTTGCGCTGGGGCTGCACTGGTGTCCCGGCGTCATGACCCCATCCGAGGCTTTTTCCGCGCTGGATCTTGGCGCGTCTGTGCTCAAGTTTTTTCCCGCTGAAATGGTGCCCCCAAAGGCCATTGCTGCCATGCGGGCCGTTTTGCCGTCCGATGCTGTCGTCGCAGCGGTCGGCGGGATTACCCCCGACACGATGGCGCCTTATCATGCTGCGGGTGTAAACGGGTTTGGGCTGGGGTCTGCCCTTTTCAAGCCAGGCTACGCACTGGATGATATCGGCAAGCGCGCTCGTCGGTTTAAGAAGGCTTGGGAAGACTTGACATGAAACAGGCTGTTGTCACCGGAGGGACGCGCGGGATTGGGGCAGGGGTGGCGCGGTCGCTTGCCCATGCGGGCTGGTCGGTCGTGGCGGCATCCGTGTCACAGTCGGAACTGGATGCTTTTGAGCCACAGGACGGGATCACGACGCAACTGCTGGACGTCACCGGCCAATCTTCGGTCGATGAGGTGATTGGCGGTCTGATGCAGCTTGATGCGCTGGTGAACTGCGCGGGCATTTTGCTGCGCGGGGACGAGTATGACATCGACGTCTTTGCCAAAGTTCTGGATGTGAACCTGACCGGGACCATGCGGTGTTGCCTTGCGGCGCAACCGTTGTTGGCCAAGGGTGGCGGCGCAATTGTGAACACGGCCTCAATGCTGAGTACCTTTGGCGGTCCATTGGTACCTGCCTATTCTGCCTCAAAGGGAGGCGTGGCGCAGTTGACCAAAGCCCTGGCGGGTCACTGGGCCGAAGAGGGGATCCGTGTGAACGCAATCGCGCCGGGTTGGATTGAGACTGAAATGACCCAAGGCTTGCGCGATGATCCTGCGCGGGCCGAAGGGATCATGGCACGCACGCCAATGAAACGATGGGGAAAACCCGAAGAGGTCGGCGCGCTTGTGCGCTGGCTCTTGAGTGATCATGCCAGCTTTGTCACCGGGTCGATTTATCCGGTCGATGGCGGCTATCTCGCAATGTGAGGAGAGACAAATGAAAGACGAAGACACCGCCCGAATGCCTTATCAACTGCCCTTCCCAAAGGATGCGCAGGAAGAAATCGTGATCCCGAATGCGGTCAGCGAAGACGAAAGGCTCTGGGTCCCGCAAGCCGAAAACGTGTGGTTCCGGCCGCTTTGCCTGAACCGCTCGCAGGGGTATTGGATGAACCTGTTGAAGGTGCGCAAAGCCGGTGTCCTGTCGCGGCACCGCCACCCCCAGCCTGTCCACGGCTTTGTCCTGAAAGGGCGCTGGCATTATCTGGAACATGACTGGGTCGCCGAAGAAGGCGGCTATGTTTATGAGCCACCAGGAGAGACACATACACTTGTCGTACCAGACGATGTCGAAGAGATGATCACCTATTTCCAGGTCAACGGCGTCATGTGCTACGTCGACCCTTGGGGTGAGGTGCAAGGGTACGAAGATGTCTTCACCAAGATTGATCTGTGCCGCAAACATTTCCAAGAGGTTGGCCTAGGGGAAGACTACGTTGACCAATTCATCCGGTGATGGACTGCGATTTGCCTTTGTCGCGCATGATGCCCGCAAAGGCGAAATCGTTGCGTGGGTGGGCCTTCACAAGGCTCGCCTGTCGGATGTGCGCGTCTTTTCGACCGGAACCACAGGCAGCCGGATCAAAGAGGCGTTTCCGGACCTTGATGTGACATGCCTGAAAAGCGGCCCTCTTGGCGGGGACCAACAGATTGGGGCGATGATATGCGAAGACAGGCTGGATGCGCTGATCTTTTTTGTCGATCCGCTGTCACCCATGCCACATGACGTCGACGTTAAGGCCTTGACCCGTTTGGCGACGGTCTATGACTTGCCGATGGCATGTTCCCGGTCGACGGCCGATCTTATTTTGAACGGTCTTCTTGGCAAAGACATCGATGCCGCACGGGCGGTCTGACTAATTGTCCGTCAGAAAATAGTCGGCCAATTGATCAAGCCTTTCAACGCCGAGCTGGCTCATGTTCGCCTCGATATCCGCTTTCAGAATGTGAATCAGGTGGTCGATACCCTTGGCGCCAAAGGCGGCAACCGCATACTGAAACGCGCGGCCCACCATAACGAAATCCGCGCCCTTGGACAAAGCACGCATGACGTCAAGCCCCCACGCCACGCCAGAATCGTAGATCAGCGGGATATCTGGTCCAACCGTTTCGCGGATCTTCGGCAACTGATCAATCACCGCCGGCCCCGCTTCAAATTGGCGCCCGGAGTGGTTCGACACCCAAATGCAATCCACGCCTTCATTGACCATTCGTTTGGCATCTTCGGGCCGCAGAACCCCCTTGACGATCAACTGCCCATCCCATTCTTCCCGCAATTCGCTCAGGTATTGCCAGTCCGGAATCCCCCGGATCAGGGCACCGGCATGGGTAAAGCTCTCCGTTCCGCGCTGAGGCACGTAGTCGTCAAAGAACCGCATGCGCGGCATGATCCCTTCGCGCAGATGGGCAAGACACCATGCAGGCCGCAACGCCATTTCGACAAGCGTGCGCAGGTCAGCCTTGGGCGGAACGGTCAGGTTGGCGCGCCGTTGTCGTTCGCGTCTGCTTTCTTCGGGAACATCCACGGTGATGATCAGCGTGTGAAAGCCCGCGGCCTTGATCCGGGGCAGCATCTTGCGGCGCAAATCGCCGGAGTTGACGGGGTAGTGCTGGAACCAGCCATTGATGCCAATGTGCGGCGCTACGTCTTCAGGCGATGCTACCGCCACGCTGGACAACGAAAACGGAATGTTGTGCGTCACGGCCGCCTTGGCCAGCATCCTCTCGGCCCCGGCCCACATCAAACCAGACATGCCCACGGGTGCAATCCCAAACGGCAGATCATATGACTGGCCCAGCAGGCTTGTCCGAAGGTCAGCTTTTGTGCGACCGCACAGAACACTTGGCATGAACCCAATCGCATCAAGCGCATCACGGTTCACCTTCAGCCCCAATTCCCGCCCCGTCGCGCTGTCGAGATACTCGAACGCGAATTTTGGGATGCGCCTGCGCGCGGCGATCCGCAGATCTTCAATCGACGGGTGTGACAGATCCAGATCCATCTAAAATCTCCAACCTTGTGTCATAGCGCCCGCAGGCCCCGGACCGATCACCAAAGGGACGGCAAAGCCAAGGAAATCGCCGGAACATAGGTGATAAGCATCAGCAGGATCAGCATGCCGACAAAAAAGGGCAAAATCGCCTGACTGAGTTTCTCAATGGACACTTTCGAGATGCTGCTCGCCACAAAGAGGTTCACACCCAGCGGCGGTGTGCAAAATCCGATCGCCAGATTGACCGTCAGGATGACTCCGAAAACAATCGGATCGACACCCAAAGCGGTTGCCACCGGCAACAGGATCGGTGTCATGATGATGATCGATGAAATCGTCTCCATGAACATGCCGATCACCAACAGCAACAGGTTGATCAACAAAAGGATTATGATCGGATTGTCAGAGAGGCTGGTAATTGTCGTCGCCAGTTCAGTGGGTATCCGCGCCAGAGTGATCAGCCTGCCAAAGGCAGTGGCCATGATCACCAGGACAAGAATGGTGCCACTGGTCTTTGCCGACCCTGCGAGAATTTCGGGCAGGTCCTTGGCCGTGATATCGCCGTAGACAAAAATACCGATGATGGCAGCATAAACCACCGCGACGGCGCCTGCCTCGGTTGGGGTGAAGATGCCGCTGTAGATGCCGCCAAGAATGATCACCGGTACGAGAAGCGCCCAGATCGATGTCTTGAAGCTTTGCCAGACGCCTGGACCGGAGAATGTGGTGGTGGATTGCTGAACAACCTCATCGTTGCGCAACAAAAAGCGGGCAACCAGCATGAACATAAGCGCAAAGAGAACACCCGGAATGACGCCCGCAAGGAACAGCTTTCCGATCGAAACCTCGGCGGTCACGCCATAGATGATAAACGGAATACTGGGTGGGATCATAACACCGATCATGCCTGAAGATGCGGTCAGCGCACCACTGAATCTGCGCGTGTATCCGACCTTTTCCATCTCTGGGATCATGTTCGACCCGATGGCGGCCACAGTTGCCGGGGACGAGCCGGAGATGGCCGCAAAGAAGACGCATGCCAGCACGTTCACATAGGCCAACCCGCCTCGGATGTGGCCGATCAGAGCGTTGGCAAAACCCACCAGACGCCGCGACATGCCTCCGTGCTGCATCAAATCGCCAGCCAGAATGAAAAGCGGCACAGCGATCAATGGAAAGGAATCCGCGCCTGTTACGACTGACCGTGCCAGAAGCACCATAGGCGGCGTGCCATCGACGAAGATCATCACGATCATTGTTGCAAGCCCAAGGCAAATGCCGATGGGTACGCTGAAGAGCAGAAGAGCAAGGATTGTCAGGAAGAGAGTTGTAGCCAGCATTGGAAACCCCTCACGCTTTGGTTTCTGCGATCAGTCGCAGCGTTCTGATCAAATGTTGGATGACACGGATCGCGGAAAGGGCTGCGCCGACCGGGGCAGAGGCATAGAGGATCGGGATCGGCAGCCCGAGAACGACGGATGTCTGGCTTGCCACAAACGGCAACATGATCAGTTTGATGCACTCGATTGTCAGCATGACAAGAAACCCAAGGACGAGAAGCGCGATCACGACATCTGCAACAAGTCGTGCGCGGTCGCTCAGAATGTCCCTTAAGACTGTTATTCGGACATGGTCGCCAGTGTGAAAAGCGTAGCTGACACCGAGCCACACAAACCAGACAAACAGCCAGAGCGTCAGTTCCTCACCCCATGAAAGCGAAGCGTTCATGACGTAGCGCATAAAGACATTGCCGAAGATCAGCAGGACAATGGCTGCCAGAAGTGTGCTGGCCAGAACTTTTTCAATGTTCAGATCAATCCATTTCACAAGCGTCATCGTCTACCTCCCCTTAAACGAAAAGGCACCCAAGCTTTGTGTGGCGCGGGTGCCCTGAGTTATCCGAAGATCAGCTTCCGCTCGCTGCGGCCACAGCCGCAACCCACGCGTCATAAGCTTCTGTTCCGACTTCTTCGCGATACTGCAGGCGCACGCTTTCGGTCTTATCGGCAAAGGCCTGACGTTGCTCAGCCGTAAGTTCGAGAACCTCGACACCAGCGGCGCGGATCTGTTCCAGCTGTGCGGCATCTTCTGCGGCGACCAACTCTGCTTGATACGTGCGCGCGGCTGCCATCGAGTTTTTCACGAGCTGTTGGTGTTCAGCGGACAGGCTATCATAGAAGAACTGTGACATGACAGGCATATAGACTGCGAACACGTGACCGGTTGTCGAAAGGTATTTTTGTACCTCGTAGAACCGCTGGGAGGTAATGATCGCCAGTGGGTTTTCCTGTCCGTCAATAACGCCCTGCTGAAGGGCGGAGTAAACCTCGCCAAAGTTCATCGGCGTTGGGTTGGCCCCGAGCGTCTCGAATGTGGCAACATGCGCCGGTACTTTCATCGTACGCAGCTTGACGCCTTCAAGATCTTCGGGCGTCGCGACGGGGCGGACGTTGTTGGTGACGTTGCGGACCCCCAGTTCCAGCCAGCCAAGACCCACGAGGCCCTGGCTTTCGACCCGTTCCAGCATCTGATCACCGGCAGCGCCGTCCAGCACGTCAAAGGCAATGTCCTTGGAGGCGTACATGTAAGGAAGCTCAATCACTGCAAAAGCCGGATCCCAGCCAGCGAAGAAGGAGGAAGGCGGGATCGCCATTTCCAGAACACCGGTTTGAACGCCTTCGATCATCTCCCGGTCGGGGCCCATTTGGGAGGACGGGAAGATTTGCACGTCGATTTCACCGCTTGACCCGGCTTCGACAAGTTCTTCGAATTTTAGGAGCGCACGATGCATGTGGAACGCTTCCGCGGCGCCATGACCGACCTTGATGACGGTCTCAGCGGATGCTGCAAATGCAAGTCCGGCTGCCAGGGCGAGGCTGAGTGCGATTGTAGGTCTTTTGAACATAATGTCCTCCCGGGGGGTGAGCGATGGTTTGGTTTGTTAATTTTCGATCTGATATATCAGATACGATATATAAATCAAGACAGCTTTTGAGATCGTGCTAAAGTGGCCCGAGAAAAAAGAGGTGAGTATGGCAGACCCATTGCAGATCAAGCGTCCTGAATCGTTGAGTAAAATTGCCGAAGACCACATTCGGCAAGCTATTGTCACCGGCACATTTCGATTGGGTGAGTCACTGCAAGAGGCGAAGCTTTCGGAGCTCATGGGCATCAGCAAAACTCCGATTCGTGAGGCGTTGGCCGCGCTCAACCTTCAGGGTCTTGTCCAGGTCATTCCGCACCGGGGCGCCTTTGTTTTCTCTTTGTCGCAGGACGACGTGGTTCAACTCTGCCGGTACAGGCTGATCCTCGAAACCGCCGCATTGGACCAAGCGCTCGCTGCGGACCGCGACGCTCTGCTGGCAGAGCTTGACGATATTGTCTCAAAGATGTCTGACGCCCGCGCTGCCAACTCCTTCGAGCAATATCTGAAGTTTGACGCTGATTTTCACGATGCCTTTTTCCGGCATTGTGGAAACAACTACTTGCGGGATGGATATCAAAAAGTCGGCGACATCGTCCGCACCATGCGAACGTATCTATCTAGACGAGCTGAACGGACAGATAAATCGTTCAAAGAGCATAAAAGTATTCTGACCCATCTACAGGAAGGTAAGGTGAAACCGGCAAAGGACTTACTCAGACGGCAGATCACGCGTGGTGAGCGTTCATATTCGGATTTGATTGGGGTCAGGTAGGGATTTGAAAAGCAACATATTGGCGACTGATTTGCATGCACAACCAGCCACAAGGTTCACACAAGACAGAATTCTGCGGAATTCAAAAAAGCCTTGGTGTCTTGACAAAGGGCGTGCGGTTTCTTTGCTGGAGCTCGGTAGTACACTGGTCTGCCAGCGGGTTTTGTGTGCTGCTCAAACGTGCTCTCCTAAGGAGCAAGGGCCAGACTATACTCCTAAGTCTTGATCGTAGGTAGTCAGTGTGTGCAAATCGTGTGCAAACCAACCTGAAGGTTGCCATACCCTCTGAACCAGACAATGTGGCGAGTGAAGCGAAATGGTGGTCTGTCGGCAGAGCTGACCTTGTTTCGATAGCTCAAGACGGTCCGTTCAGTTGAATGCGCTTGGAATGATCAGCTCATCTTAACAAAAAGTGACATGCATTTCGGCATGTGATCGAAGCTTGCAGCCTCGAACCATGGTTCGCGCGAAGTGCTGTGGTAGTTTGATGTTTCTTGGCTCCACTGAAACGCGGCGGAGCCAAACTTGTGAAGCTGTAGATGGAACCTAGCCGATGAACTCGAAATCGTCTGATGCAGATCGATTGATATTGTCACAACCTAAGGGTGGCTGGACCGCTGATCCTGAAAGTACCCTTACCGATCTTGAGTTGCAGGCGGTTCTAGAGTTCTTTAGCCAGACGGATCGCTTTGATGACCCACAGCTTCGCGAAACCTTGAATCGGAATTTCCAAACCTTTTTTGGCAATGTCGTCGAGGAAGGTTTCATTGAACGTGATGGTCGCCTTGAGCAGGTACCAAAACCGTCTACCGTAGCGGCAAGAGAACTCAATCAATTGAGTGAAGCTGCCCGCGCGCTATATGAACAGATTTGCAACCTCAGCCCGGTCTCGCGAACTCTGTTCGATCAAAATGCAGAGCAGGCTGGCTTTGAGCAATCAAATGGAGATCCCACAACGTTTCGGCATTTGGAGGAACGGACCCAAAGACCACTTGAGCTCCTGATGATGGCAAATCGATGGGGTGAAGATCTAAGAGCAAAGGGGCCAAACAACATGGCGTTGAAGCTTATGATTGAGAATTTAGCGGGGTGCTGGGAGATCTGCTTTGGAAAGCCGCCTATCAGCGATAAAGCGAGGGGCCTGAGGGACGATCCGTTTCTCAAACTTTGCCAAAAATATGCCGAGTATTGCGATCTCAGGCTTAGGGTCAAAGGTGGGCGATTGAGGGCTCGAACCCTGACCGGGCTGGTTGCGGAGACGCTTAAGGCAAGGAAATCTTGTCACCGATCTGGCTGAGCGGAGAAGTTCTCTGGAATTCCTGAAATACATCTCCCTGTTCAGGCGACGTAACTTGCTGGATGGCTTGCATGTAAGAAGCAATGAGGTCTTCCATGCAAGAATTGACTATTTCGTATCGTCCCGTATCAGAATTGGCGGTGAACCCGCGCAATGCTCGGAAACATGATCAACGACAACTAAGACAAATTAGGTCGAGCATCTCGGCGTTTGGGTTCACCAATCCGCTTCTTGTCGATGACGACGGGATGTTGATTGCGGGTCATGGCCGTTTGTCGGCTGCTCAGGAATTGGGTCTGGACAAGGTTCCTATCATTGTTTTGGCACACCTTACACAAGCCCAAAAGCGGGCGCTGATGTTGGCTGACAACAAGATTGCACTCAATTCCAGTTGGGATGCAGACTTGTTGGCAAGCGAGCTTGCCGATCTGTCAGAAATGGAACTTGAGTTTGACCTGGAACTCACAGGGTTCGAGGTCGCTGAGATCGACTTGATCATCAGTGAGACTGAGGTTGATCCTCAAGGTGGTGCGGAGACAGCGCCATTGCCGAACCCAAGTTTGTCGAACGTGACGAAGCGCGGGGATCTCTGGATGCTTGGGAAACATCGGGTCCTTTGTGGTGACGCACGTGACGCTGATGCCTTCGCGTTGCTCTTGAATGATGAGAGGGCGGCGATGGTGTTCACAGATCCTCCCTACAACGTTCCGATCGACGGACATGTAACCGGAAAGGGCAGGGCGCGTCATCGTGAGTTCCATGAGGCCGGCGGTGAAATGTCTCGTTCTGAGTTTGTCGGCTTTCTGGATGCTGTTCTTGGTAACGCTGCCCGATCTTGTCGGAATGGCGCGATCTCGTTCGTCTGTATGGACTGGCGACACATCGGCGAAGTGCTTGAAGTGGGCGAACGGGTATTTGATGCATACCTAAACTTATGTGTTTGGGCGAAGACAAATGGCGGGATGGGGTCTTTGTACCGATCTCAGCATGAACTGGTGTTCGTCTTTCGGAAAGGAAAGGATCAGCACCGCAACAACGTTCAGCTTGGCCGGTTTGGGCGCAATCGCACGAACGTTTGGACCTACGCGGGCGTGAACACATTCCGTGAAGGTCGGATGGAAGAGCTGATGGCACATCCAACCGCAAAGCCTGCTGCCATGGTGAAAGATGCAATCCTGGACGTCACCAGACGAGGTGATGTCGTTCTCGATCCTTTCCTTGGTGGGGGAACAACGCTCATTGCTGCAGAGCAAGCGGGCAGGGTGGCCTACTGCATGGACATTGATCCAGCCTACGTTGACGTCGCTCTCAGGCGGTGGCGCAAAGAAACGGGAGAAGAGCCCTGTCGCGCAATTGACGGTCGCACCTTTGCTTCGCTCGCAGCAGAGCAGCATGCGGAGGTGGTATCATGAGCGAAAATGAGGCGTTCGAAGTTGGTTACGGAAAGCCACCGAAAAGTGGGAGGTTCAAGAAGGGTCAATCTGGAAATCCAAAGGGGCGACCTAAGCGGGTGAAAAACTTCCAGACAGAGCTGAAAGAGGTTTTGTCATCAAAGGTAACGATAAAGGACAAAGGCAGGCCAAAATCTGTGAGCACAGTACAAGCGTCGCTCATGCGTCTGAAGGAGAAGGCGCTGAACGGTGATCCGCGCGCGTTGAATACGTTGCTTTCTTATGCTGAGCAAAGCTCTCAACTCTCCGATAGCCATTCTCGTGAACGGGAACTCAGCAGGCTTGAGCGGGAGATATTTGATCGGTCTTTACTGGGTGTTGTGGCCGACGGATCTCAAGAGCCGGGCGATGAATGACCTGAATCGCACTGACGCATTTGCAGTGTTACTGCGCTATGATCTGTCGAGCTTCATCCAGCGAAGCTTTGGCAGTGTCGATCCGGGGGCGCAGTACAAACACAATTGGCACGTTGACGCGATTGCTTACCAGTTGGAGAGAATTTCTTGCGGTGAATCCAAACGTCTCATCATCACTATGCCGCCGCGGTCGCTGAAATCCATTTCCGCTTCCGTTGCGTTCCCGGCCTGGGTTCTGGGACGAGATCCCAAGAAGCGGGTTCTGGCAGTCTCTTACTCTGAAAGCCTTGCAGAAAAGCTGGCGTTTGACTGCATGAAGGTGATGTACTCACATTGGTACCAGCAGTCCTTCCCCCTCGCGCGCATTGCGCGGAATCGCTCAAGAAAGCATGACTTTGAGACCCAGCAGGGCGGTGGCCGGTACTCTACTTCTGTAGGTGGAGCGGTGACCGGCCGTGGCGGTGATCTCATCATCATTGATGATCCGCATAAGCCGGATGAAGCTCAGTCTGATGTCCGACGCAAAACTGTGTTGGATTGGTATGGATCAACTCTGCTCAGTCGGTGCAACGATCCTGTCAACACACCCATCATCCTCATACAGCAGCGCATACATGAGCATGATCTCGCTGGGATGTTGCTTGAGCAGGGCGGATGGGAGCATCTGAGCTTGCAGGCCACTGCCGAAGAACCAAGGACCTATACTCTTGGACGACGCGGCTCGGTTCATCTCAAAGAGGGAGATCTGCTACACTCCGAGCGGCTCCCCCGAAAACTGCTTGACGACTATCGAGCGAAGCTCGGCTCTTACGTCTATGCAGCGCAGTATCAGCAGCGACCTGCGCCACTAGAGGGGGGTATTGTGAAGTGGAAATGGTTCCGGACATCTGAAGATTCGCCAACTGTGTACGAAAAAGACGAGATTGTTCAGTCGTGGGATACAGCCTCATCTGCAGGCGAGATGAATGACTTCTCAGTCTGCACAACATGGCTTGTTCGTCGTCCTCATGCTTGGTTGATTGATCTGTGGCGAGGACGATTGGAATACCCGGATCTCCACAAACAAATCTTGTTGTTGGCAACACAAAAGAACGCAGACAGGGTTCTTATCGAGCAGGCGGGCTCCGGTTTGAGCTTGATCCAGGAGCTGAATAGGTCCAGCGACCTGAATGTCATCGGGATTGTTCCAAAGGAGGATAAACCAACCCGACTTATGAGCGTGTCGGCAATGATTGAGGCAGGTCGTATCATCATTCCTGCAGAGGCGCCTTGGTTGGCTGACTTCCGCCGGGAACTCACCATGTTCCCCAATGCGAGGCACGATGACCAAGTCGACAGCCTGTCCCAGTTCCTTAAGTGGTTCGATAAACCGCAGTTCCAATGGTATGTGGGCGGAGTAGACCCTTAAGAAAGTAACGTGGCTGAGCCGGAAAGGAGCCTATTGTCGCAGTGCTTGAATGTTCGGGCAATCGCGGGATGTATCAAACTCGGCACAGATACTTGCCGTTGATCCACTTACGGCCGTGCTGCCGCTCGGCCCGTCGAACAGGACATTCGCTTCGCTCGCACATTTACGGTGTGGAGGGATGACTTTAAGCGGCCCAAAGCTGACATCCGACCCATTCCCTCGATGCTGTGGTCGCAGCCCGCATTGCCGCCATTCGCTGCGGGCGCAAACTTCATCGGTGACCGAACTCAAACATCCTGGACAAAGCGACAATTCCCTGCGGTTCCGCCATGGGATGCTTTAGTAAACCATCGGTTGTCTAGAAAGACCTGCCTTGATCAAACGTGCTCGCAATTCATTCAGTTTACCGGTGTCTTTCAAAGGCACCCGATCAAGATCTTTGATGCTGGTTTCGGGAAGGATGTCCTGACAATATTTGACTGCATTCGCCGCGTCTTCTTGGCGGTCGAGTGCTTGATAGCTGGCGACTAAAACAAAGTGTGCGAAGTACCACCGTGGCATTCGGTGGATAGCGCGTTCTGCCCATCCGACTGCAGTCTCAAAGCGACCAGCCATGTAATGTGCCAACGCAAGACCGGAAAAGCGAAAGAATATACTTGGGTCGAGCGGATTGGAACGGATGGCGATTTCCTGATTGGCGATAGCCTCATCCGAGCGTCCAACGATACCAAGTAAGGTGCCAAGACTGCCATAGGCCAGTGAACAGTTTGGGTTGAGAGCAACGGCACGTTCCAGGGATGCATGCGACTCGTCGTATTTGAGCAGCCCCCAGCACGAAATCCCCAAAGCCCAATGCGCGTATTCATTGCGGTCATCCAACTGCGTGGCCCGTCGCGCCAATGCATAAGCCGTTTCCATTGCTGGCTGGACATCAGGGACAAACCCCATGATCGCGATGTGGTGGTTGATCAAGGACAAGATCATGTTCGCTTCAGCGCTCTCGGGATCAATCGCCAAGGCACGTTCCAGCAAGGTCTTAGCGTAGGCGTAGCTTTCGGGCGTAAAATCATAGAGCAGATGCCAAGACCGCATAGTCAGCTCCCAAACGGTCAGATCGGGCCGTGATGCACGCTCGACTGGGTCTTGAATAGTACTGAGATGCACTGTCGTCTGGATAGATGCCACAACGTTGCGGGTGATCTCATCTTGCAGGTCAAAGACGTCCTCAAGCTGCCCATCGTAGCGTTCGGACCAGACATGCCCGCCTGTTATGCCATCGATCAACTGCGCAGTGACACGCACCCGCTCGCCCGACCGCCGAACGCTGCCTTCCAAGACAAACCGAACGCCAAGCTCTTCAGCAACGCGGCGAACATCGACGGATGTACCTTTGTAGGTAAATGTGGTGTTGCGCGCGATTATGAAAAGCCAAGGGGAACGCGACAAGGCCGTGATGATGTCGTCACTGATCCCGTCTGAAAAGTATTCCTGCTCCTGGTCACCGGACATGTTTTCAAAAGCCAGAACAGCGATGGACGGTTTCTCAGGCCGATTGGGATGTTCAATGGGCAAATCAGCGAGCGTGGTAGCCACAGGTGCCAACCGGTCGCGCAGCTCCAACTTCGAGGATACACCAAGTTTGCGATAGACCGTGGCCAGATGCGTGCGCACTGTTGATGGTGCGAGACACAGTCGATCTGCGATCTGCTGGTAGCTTTCGCCCTTTGCATAATCCGCCGCAATTTGATGTTCGCGGTCGCTCAGGACACTTGTATTTCCACGCTTCTCGGTCACGACTGCGCCGCCTGTATGGCACGGATCATGCGCGCGTTCTCTAGTGCGATCACGCTTTGGGCCGCAAACATCTGTGCTAGCCGAGTGGTGTCTTCGGAAAAAGGTCGGACGGTCTGGCGATAGATCGTGAATGCGCCAACCAAACTGTCACCAGCAAGCATAGGGATGGCAACAAAGGACCGCGCCCCACCAAGATCTGCTGTGGCATGGCGCAAAGGATCGTCCGTTTGGTAAACTGCCTCAGATTTAACATCTATGATGTTAATCACCGCGCGCATCTCGTCCATCCGGCCAAGTCCGGTCTGGGGGCTGGCCGCAAAGACACCTTGATCGTCTAGCCAAGTCCTAAACGGTTTTGGGATTCCGACAGTGTGGTTTGCTAGAAACCCGCCATCCTGCTGATACTCAAACAAGATACCAAATTCCGCATCACAAAGTTCAAGTGCGTAAGTCAGTATCAATGGCATCACCGCCTCGGGATCACCTTGGGAGGTGCTTATGATCCGAAGCACTTCACTCAGGGCTTTTTCACGGCTGATTGCCTCTTCCAGGCTCAAAGCCAGCTCTGAAAACACGGCGGCCATTTCGGACGGGTTGCGTGGCTGCGGAGCCTCGCCACGCAGGTGTCTTGCCAGCTCCAGTTTCGAGGAGACTTCAAGCTTGCGGTAGATAGTCGCCAGATGCGTCCGCACAGTAGATGGTGCTATGCAAAGTGTGTCGGCAATGGTCTGATAGGTCTTTCCATCCGCATAAGACTGCGCGATTTGCAATTCCCTTTGGCTGAGACCTAATTGTCCAGACACCTAAAATACTCCGAAAAGAACAACTTGTGCCGAGTTTGGTAAGAACGCGTTCAACAAGCAATCCTGCAAATGCTGTAGTTTTAATACTGCACGTCCAATGCTGATTTTACAGCATCTGCACGATACCCGAATTGGTCAGTGCCGACCTAAGCTGCTGCCATCGGATCAAAACGGAGAACAGCACAATGACACAATACGAAACCGCCAAAGCCTTTTTCGAAGCCTGCGAAACAGGCACAGGGTGGGAAGGCTGCAAGCTCTTCTGCCACGAGGGGGCGCGTTTTTCCTGTCAGGCTGACGCTCTGGCAGAAACGACAACCCTTGCTGAATACGCTGAGTGGATGAAGGGGCTTCTGACCCCCGTACCGGATGGCCGCTACAAACTGACAGCTTTTGCTCTGGACGAAGCACGCGGGACTGTCGTTGCCGCTGCCGAATTCCACGGCACGCAAACCGGGGAAGGCGGACCGGTTGCGCCAACAGGCAAAGAGGTTGTCTCGGATTACGCCTATATGATGCAGTTTGACGGCGATAAAATCAGCCATATGACCAAAATCTGGAACGACGTGCACGCGCTGCGCGGGCTTGGCTGGGCGTGATGCGCTGGCGCATTCTGGGGTTGCTGTTTTTTGCGCGTGTCGGACTCGGGTTTCAGTTTCAAACCGTAGCGTCCGTTGGCGACGATCTGGTCGGCACCTTCGGCCTCAGCTACGCCGATATCGGCTTCCTGATTGGTCTGTTCATGGCACCCGGATTGTTTTTGGCCATCCCTGCCGGGTATTGGGGGCGTTACATGTCAGACCGGATAATGGTGGTGCTAGGCCTATGCGCATTGGCGTTGGGTGGGGCCGCGTCATCGCTTGCGACGGATAGCTGGGCCATTGGCGTGGGCCGCATCTTTGCCGGGGCCGGGTTTCTGTTCACGACGCTATATTTCACCAAGATGGTGGCGGATTGGTTTGAGGGACGCGAAATTGCCACGGCCATGAGCATCCTTGTGATGAGCTGGCCTTTCGGGATCGCTATGGGCCAAGTTGGCCACACCTGGTTGGCGCAGACTTACGGTTGGCAAGTGCCATTTCAGGCTGCTTCCGTCTATTGCATAATTGCGGCGCTCGCGGTCTATTTTCTTTACCGTCCACCGCATGATTTGCCGGAGGTGACGGGCAGTGCACAGGTTGCGCTGACAGGACAGGAATGGCGTTTGGTCTTATCTGCGGCGGCCGCCTGGGGCGTCTTTAACGCCGCCTACGTCACCTATCTTGCTTTTGCGCCAAAAGTTCTTGAAAGCCACGGCCAAAGCGCCATCGCTGCTGCTGGCATCATCAGTGTGGGCAGCTGGATCATGATCTTTTCCGGTGCGGCCTGCGGACAGATCGTGGATCGCATTGGTGGACGAAACACAGTCTTGGCTGTCTGCATGGGCGGTGCTATCGCTGCGCTCTTGTTAATTGGCCTGCCTAGCGCTGGCGTTGGCGCAAGCGTTCTGTTTGGACTGATCGGCATGGCGCCTGCTGGGGTTATCATGGCAATGGCGGGGCAAGCGATGCGGCCCCACGTCAGGGCCTTTGGCATGGGTGTATTCTTTACGGTCTACTATGCAATAATGTGGATCACGCCGCCGATTGCCGGTGCGATCCTTGACGTGACTGGCAATCCGCAAGCCCCCTTGCTTCTTGCAATGATCCTCTTTGCTGCGGTGGTGCCGCTTGGCATTGTTTTCCAGTTTCTCAAAGGTGCGCCCGAGATAGGGAATGAAAGGAAAGTGTGACAATGAACATTCGGAAGACAGTTTTTACAAAGGAAATCATCACCGCAGATGAAATGGGTCAAGCGTGCGATCCGATCACCCGCGTTGTGGCTATGGCGGTTGTGAAAAACCCCTTCGCTGGTGTCCATCAAGACGACCTGTCGCCGCTCTTCGATGTTGGTGCGCAACTTGGAGATTCGCTGATACAGGAGCTTGTGAATATGCTGGGAGCACCTGCTGTCTGCTATGGCAAAGCCGCTCTTGCCGGATCTTCGGGTGCGATGGAACACGGGGCTGCCATGTTGCACCCCGCGCTTGGCAAACCGGTGCGGGCAGCCATCGGCGGCGGTAAGTCTCTGATGCCGTCCAACCACAAGGTTGGGGCTTTGGGCGGGTCCATTGACCTGCCACTTGGTCATAAAGACGATGCCTGGTCTTTTGACCATATCGATACGATGACGCTCTGGGTGCCTGACGCACCGCGCGCAGATGAAATCGTATTGTGCATCGCACTGTCGGACGGAACACGGGTGCATCCGCGCGTAGGAAATGGCCCAGGACCCACTTGATCGCGTTTCTTCTTCAAATCGGCCATTAGGCACAAACGCAGCATCGCTAAAATCGGGCTCTTTGCCGCCAGCGGAGCGAATGCAGCATTTCAGCCGTGGGACTAAGCTATGCCGCCAGCGGCCCATAAGAGACATTTATCAGGGCATTTTGACGCGAAAAGGAACTTCACCAAATCGGTCATTCGCAAAGGAAGTATTTGTTGGATGATTGCCTGCACCGAATGTGTTTGACCTCATCGATCTCAGGTGCCCAGTAACACCATCGCAAGCGGGACTGGGGACACGGCAATCGCGAAGGCCAAGACTGTCGGTAGTGGAGCAAAGAGCCCGCTCAATCCTGCAAGGAGGGCGATACCTCCGCCCCCGCCGATCAATGCGTTACCGGGAATATTCAACGCCAGCGCAAGCGCTACGTAACGGCGGCGCAGCGAAAGGGCCACGATGCGGGGCGGTGCGCCTTCCAACAACATCGCGATACGCTCCTCGTGCGACAGTGGTGCGGCTCGTGCAACCAGATCAGCAACCCGATGCATCCGGATGCCGTACAGAAAACGCACAAGCGCCGTCGTCGGCAGGACACGGCCAATGGTGTAGGACAGACACAAGGCAAGCACGGTCGCGACATAGACCAGCGGAGCGATAGCGGCGCCGAAGGCCGCCAACATCGCAAGCCCGATCTCGGCACCCGGAACAAATGGCATGGCAAGCAGCCCGACAAAAGCGACCGTGCCAGCCATGATCGCTTTGTGAACGTCTTGTTCATTTTCCGGCATGATCTGAAGGTTCAACGCTTCGCGCACCAAATGCGCGCTCCAGGTTGCAGCGATCACAATGGCAAGCAGAACAACGAAGCGCAGCAGAATGCTTGCGGTACTTGAAGACATCAGCTGTTTGGGCAGGGCGCTCACACGCCAGATGCCTTGTCCGCCGGGGCCGTGACCGACCCCTGACCTTCAGCTGCAATCTGGTGGGTCCAGTACCACCGCCGTGTGGTCCATGTCGCGTCAAAGCTAATCTGGTCCCCGTCAACACTGCCATACCAAACGACCGTGTGCGGGGCGTCGGGGCATCGTGTGGTCACTGTGAAGTGCAGCGTGTCGTCGATCTCCTTGGTCTCATACTCCGACCAGCCGAAGTCGCAGTATTCCTGACACATCGCGGATTGGAACCGTCCGTCTACAAAGTGCAGTTCGTCGCGCAGAACCTCATCGGAGCCGATGATCCTGTCGACTGTGTAAAAGACTTGCCCGTCCAGTACGCTGCCCGCTTGCCACGGCCCGTCGGGTACGGCCAGATCGGGGATGTCCTTACTCATGATGCTGACGGCGCCGGTTGCCGCGCCGATTGCAAGCGCGCCAACCGCGAAGATTTGCAAAGTGGGTGTCAAAGGTGCCTCCTTGGGTTCCAGATCAGAAAGAATGATGCTCTGCCCATCGGGCCGCAAGCTTAGACGGTTGCGATCAGATAGCGGGCGCGCGCACCGAAGGTGACGCTGCCATCTGGCTTCTCAAAGGGCTTCAGAAATGCTGTCATGGCTGACATCAGCGCGTCTTCACCGGAATGCTCCGCCGCCTTCACGGCGACGCCCGACGAAGCCATGCCCCGCAACGCTGTCTCGAGATCGGGATAATGCCACGGTGTGTCCACGTCGACCGTCTCCAGCGGCGTCAAACCTCCGGCTTCGGCGAAGGCTCTCAGGCTTGCTTCTTGGGACAGCGCAAACGGCCCGCCCGCGCCCGGTGGTGGCGGCGGCAACAGCGGCTTGAGTGCTGCAACATGTCCGGCGGCTTCCATGCCCGCAGGCTCGCCCCAGGTCATGATCGCGATCTTGCCGCCCGGGCGCGTCACCCGCCCAGCCTCGCGCAGTGCTTGTGCCGCATCGCCAGCGTATTGGAAAGAATTGAAACCCGTGACGAGATCAAAACTGTCGTCTTCAAAAGGAAGTGCTTCAAGATCGCCCTGCCGGAAGTCGCCATTCGGTACACGCTCGCGCGCGATCTTCAGCAGTGTCTCGGCTGCGTCAAGGCCGGATACCTGAGCGCCAAGCGACGCCGACAGGGACGCGGCCATGCCCGCACCGCAGCCTGCGTCCAGATGATTTGTGCCAGGCCCAACTTTCGCATGCGCCAAGACCGCGTGAAAAGCCGCAGCGAATTGCCCCTCCTGCACATCCGCCCAATCGCGGGCGCGCGCACCCCAGAGCCTGCCGTTGATTTCAGAGGTTCTTTTTTCGAGTGTTTCGGCCATGTAAGGTCTCCCTTTTACGTGTGATTTTCCCGCAGCCCTCCTGTCTGAGCGAGAGGCGGTCGAACAAGTTTTCAGGCGTCGGCAGGCTCGTGATCGAAATTCGACCAAAATTCATCGCGGCCGTTGCTGCGCGGAAACGGCGTTCTTGGAACAGGCACTTGAAGAAAGTCGCAGAGCGGCTTCCACCCATCCGAGGGCGTGAAGATCAGCAGGCGGTCAGGCGGGACGGTCTCGCGCACCTCGCGATTGGTCCGGCGATAGGCGGCGATTGCCATGTCCCTGTCCGGCAGCCCACCAAAGGTATCGTTGATGTAGAACGGGGTCAGATTGACGAAAATGTCCTTGATGTGCTGCGGCATGTCCGATGTCAGCCGTTCATGATTGGCCCAGACCTTTAGCACGGTCTTGCTGAAACTGGCCCACCAGTCCTCTTCGGGTCGCTCAGTATGCACCACGCGTGCATTAGGAAAGGCCTCGACAGTTTGCTTCCACATACGCCCCCCCGGAAAATCAACCTGAGCGCCGTAACCTGCGAAGACCGCGTTCCAATCTGTCGCCCCATTGCGTGCCACATCAGTCCAGATCGCGACCTGATCGGGATCGGCGAACAGCTCCATCATGTGGTGGCAGGGGCCAAGGCCCAATTCCTCCAAAGCTATTCTGGTCGACATGGTGCCTGTCCGGCTCAGACCGGTCCCGATGACTTGCAGTGTCATGTGAACAATTTCCTTGTCTTGTTTTTTTACGCACCGCCGAAGCGGCGTCAGTCGTCGCCAACCGATGTTGCGCTGCGCGGTCCCGTGGCGGTGACGATGGCAAGAACGTCGCCGTCCGATGCCCATCCACGTTGATTTGCGTCTTTCGGCATCGTCCAGAAGCTGCCGGGTGACAAAGCGGTCATTGATCCAACTTGGAATGAATCTCCTATGGTCCACACAAGGGTGCCCGAAATGACAGTGATGTGACGCCGTTCGCTGGCCTGCGGACCCGGCTGCCAAAGCGTGCCATCGGGCACTTTGACCAGGATGGCGTAGGCGCCTTCTTGCGTAGGCTCGCCGCTCAACACCGCCGTCTGGCTGCCTGATGTCCCAATGGTGCGCCACACAATGTCCTTATCAAGCGTGATCACCGGCTCATCCGCGCTGGCTATGCTTGCGCAAAGTAAAATCATGGCAGAAGCGGCACCCGGCCGAATAAGCGAGAAAATTGTGAACATGCTGAAATCTCTCTTAAAAAATTGGTCTTGCGGATACCTGCGCAAATCGAAATCGCAGACATCCATCGCTTGACCAGCATTCAATAGCAGACCCGTGCGGTCCACTAATTCGGCTAAAAAGATATAAAACGGACCCTTATTGGCCTAGCGTTTTGGCGGCCTCTGGGGGTGCCAGACCGGCGGCAACAAGAAAGAACGTATGCGCACGGCTTAGATAGTCCGGGTTCGCGCTCAACCATCGGCCGGAGAGGCGCGCTTCAACCAATTTGGGCGCCAAGCTTTCGACCTTTCGGAATGTCTTTGCAGCCTTTTCGATCCGGCCTTGTCCCACATAGGAGATTGTACCGAGGATGAGCGGCGTGGCACTCTGTGCAGACTCGGCAAGCGCCGCTTCAGCGGCTTCTGCCGCAGCGGGATAATTGCGTGCGGTAAACTGAGCAAAGCCGAGAGCCGACAGCATGGAACCGCGTGCGGGATCGAGGGGGGAATGCCGCAGTCCAGCCTCGGCCAACGACACGCCGATATCCGCTCTACCATTCACCGCCTCGTAAAAGCCCAGCCAACACAAAGTCACCGCACAGTTCGGGTTCATTTCATGCGCCTGACGCAGCTCAGGCAGAGCAACCGTGACGTCCTGTTGCATGAAGTTCAGTTGCGCCCTGAGGCGACGGGCCTGATGGTCCGTCTTGTCGATCTCGATTGCACGGGTCGCCTCGTCAATGCCTGCCGCAAGGGTCGCGGACACACTCTCAGTCGTGCCGTGGTAGACATGCCACCAAGCAACCCATGCCCGGGTGCGCCACGCCAGTGCCGAGGTCGCGTCAAGCGCGAGCGCCTCTTGCGCCAAGTCTTCGGCTTGGTCGCGCAGCCGCGGTTCGTAAGCCATCTCACCCGAAGAAATCAAAAACCAGGCGCGCTGTGCAAGGCCATGGGCGGTCAGATCTTCGGGGGCAAGCACTTTGATCCGATCGGCCTCCGCCCGGTCGATCTGCGGTGTAAGGCAGGTGACGATGGCGCGGGCGACGCGCGCCTGCGTCTCGAAATGGTCGGCCATGACGCTGTCAAAGCTCTCTGCCCACACCTGCCCACCATTCGTGGCGTCGATCAACTGTGCCGTGACTCGGACACGATCAGCCCGCGCACGTACGCTCCCTTCGACGACATAGCGCACGCCCAACTTCCGCGCGACCGCGCGCAGATCCCGTGGCATTTGTCGATACGCATAGGCGGAGTTGCGGGCGACCACAAAGAGGTCGCGAAAGCGGGACAATTCGGTTGTGATGTCTTCCACGAAACCGTCTGCCAGCCAGTCGAAATCAGGATTGCCTCCCAGTGTCTCAAAAGGCAGCACGACGACGGACGGCCTGTCAGGCAGGGCAAGCGCCCCGCGCGACGCATGGCCCTCAAGCGCAAAGTGAAGTCCGCGCCCGGGCACGGTGACAATGGCATCAGCCCCCAGAAGCCGCCGCAGATTGCTGAGTTGAACGTTCAGGTTGTTGTCGCCGACGACGGTGTCGGGCCAAACGGCCTGCATGATTTCATCTCGCGGTACCACCCTGTCGCGATGATTGTGCAAGACCTCCAGCAAATCGAACGCACGCGCGCCCAGTGGGACAATCTCTTTCCCGCGCAAAAGTACCCGTTTTCGACGGTCAAGAACGAAATCTGCGAAATGAAATTGATCCATAAGTCCTGTGACGAAGTCGGGCGGATACCCGACGGTTTTAAGCATAGCAAGTTCAGTTAAATGTTCCTATGCCGATAACATGACGGGATGTCTTTCTAAAACAAGCGAAATGTCTGCATGCACCCCGGAGGGAGGCTGCGCAATATTGGCGTCTGTGTCCGCCGCGAGGATTTGATGACCCTGCTTCGTTGTAGAGGCGTAATGATCTCTAAAATGCGCGAATTGCATTCCGATGCAGCCACATGGGTTGGAGCAAGGTCAGTGGCTGAACTGAACTAACATAAACGGAAGAAACCGAAGCTGGGAGCTCGCAAAGTCCATTTGGGCACGCAAAATGGACCTTTGTTACAAGTTCATTTCAATGGCAGCTTTTTACGTCGCGGAATGGCTGATTTGCGACCGCAGCTAATGACGGCTCTCCGCCCGTTTCTGCAGATCGCGGCAGTTCCAAACGGACACTCCATTGCGTGCAGATAAGACTGGACTACCGCGGTAATTGGAGCGGTAGTGTCCACGCGCCAGGCCCTGTTCGGAGGCGCAGCTCGGGAACGCCGGGCTTTGCTCAGTAGCAGCGGAATTCAC
>Ga0160419_100157_pt1 | contig 48035 bp, 42 predicted proteins | sample CelAP2metagpilot_2_FD_108196 | JGI IMG/M metagenome (GOLD analysis project Ga0160419, IMG submission 108196) | Phycosphere-associated microbial communities from Cellana algal ponds in Kailua-Kona, Hawaii, USA - Cellana AP2-4-25 metagenome pilot ...
CTACACGATGGGTCTGCGCAATGCTTTTCCCGACCTTGCAAGTGCTGCAGGTGTTCTCACGCCCATTGAGGGGGCGCCCCCCGATCTGGCCAATCCACCCGCAGGCTGTCGGTTCGCCCCACGTTGCCCGTTCGCAGAAGCCCGCTGTGCCACTGACATGCCCGTTCTGGGGCAATATGAAGCTGATCATCTGGCCGCCTGTCACCGTCTTCCCGAAGTTGAAGAGTTGAGAGCGCGCGCTGTTAAGTTTGAGACATGGCAGGTTCCGGCATGAAGGACACAAACGGCATTGATCCGCCACTGGTCCGGCTTGAGGCGGCAGAGCTGCATTTCCCGGTGGGCGGCGCCCTTGCGCACCTGCGTGGGAAGAACACTGTCGTCAAAGCTGTCGACGGGATTAGTTTCGAATTACGACGAGGGGAGAGCGTGGGACTGCTGGGCGAAAGCGGCTGCGGTAAGACCTCGACAGGCCGGATGTTGGTGCGGCTGGACAAGGCGACGGGCGGCCGGGTTGAATTTGATGGCCAAGATGTCAGCGCGCTCAGCGGCAATGCGTTACGACGGTTCCGAAGCCGGTCCCAACTGATCTTTCAAAACCCGTTTGAGGCACTGAACCCGCGATTCACCATTCGCGATGTTCTTTGCGAACCGTTGGAGAACGCTGGTGTTCCAAGAGCGGAGTATGAGGACCGTATCCTACGCGCCATGGCATTGGTGAAACTGGGTGATGCGGCACAGTTTCTGGACCGATATCCCCACCAGCTATCAGGCGGGCAATTGCAGCGCATCGTCATGGCACGGGCCTTGATCTTGGAGCCTGAATTTGTCGTTGCCGATGAACCGGTTTCCATGCTCGACGTCTCCGTCCGTGCCGGCGTTCTGAACGTGTTCCGGGATGCGCGCGCGCAAACCGGGATCACGGCAATCTACATCAGCCACGATTTGGCGCTGGTCCGCTATGTCTGCGAACGCACCATCGTGATGTATCTTGGCCGGATCGTTGAAGACGGTCCCACCGAAGACATCGTCGCCAACCCGCTGCACCCTTACACCCAAGCGCTTGTCGCCGCAGTGCCTGTGCCGCATCCGGATCAAAGCCACGATCCTCTGCCCATTGGGCGCGGCGCGCCTGATCCGCGCAATCCCCCCTCGGGCTGCACCTTCCGGGACCGTTGCCCGCGCACCTTTGATCGCTGCGCGGTCGAGGCTCCGGGACCCACACGTGTCGAAAACCGCATCGTCCACTGCCACCTCTTTGAGACGGAGATCTGACCCATGTCCCATGCCATTGAGCCGGATACCCTATCTGCCCCTGTTTGTGACCCGATCACACTGGAGATCATCCAGGGTGCGATCCAAGCGGCGCAGAGCGAGATGGAAGCACTGATTGAACGTACGGCGATCTCAGCTTTCATCCGCGAAAAGAAGGATTTCTACACCGCGATCTTTGATCGCGACGGGGTGATGGCGGTGGGGTCCATGGTGCCGATCTTCGGCGATATCACCACGCCCGTGTTTGAGCATTTCCCGATTGAGACTATGCGGGAGGGCGATCTCTATTGGTACAACGATTGCTACGGGTCTTATGGCGCAGTCAGCCACTCCAACGATCAGGTCTTGCTGGCCCCGGTGTTCCACAACGGCCACCGCGTGGCCTTTGTGATGAGCTGGGCACATTTCGCGGACATTGGCGGCATGCGTCCCGGCTCCATCAGCCCGGATGCGACAGAGATCTGGCAGGAGGGTATCATCATCCCGCCCACGAAGCTTATTGATGCGGGCGAGGTGAACGAGTCCACCCTAGCGATCTTCCACCGCAATTCGCGCTACCCAGCACAAAGCGAAGGGGACATGAGCGCGCTGATGGCTAGCGTGCGTCTTGGTGTACAGCGCATGGTCGAAGCGTCTGAACGGTTCCGTGCGGAGGTTCTGGAGGACGCGCTGGCGCAGCTTTTGGAGCGCACCCGTCGGCTGGTTCGGCGCAGGCTGGCTGAGACGTTTGATTACGGCACACACCGCTTCACCGATGCCATCGACAGTGACGGCCATGGCAATGGGCCGTTTCACCTGCGGTTCTCGATCATCCGTGAGAAGGGGCCGGACGGGAACGACCGTTTTATATTCGATGCAACCGAAACGGACGACCAAGCCCCGGGTCCGGTGAACCTGCTGATGAACCGTTCGATCCCCGGGATGGCGCTCGGGCTTTTCTATCTCGGTGGTGAGCCGGGGCAGGTTTGCAACGCAGGCGGCCCCCTGGCGCTGGATGAGGTGCGGTTGCGGGAAGGATCACTGGTGAAACCCACATGGCCTGCGCCCCTTGGGATGCGCGGCCTGACCATGATGCGCGTACTGGCGACGTTGAATGGTTTGGTCAATGCGGCAGGCGGGCAGGCTCCGGCAGCGCAGGCGGCTTATGTTGTAGCCTTAATCCGGGGCAGCTACACGGCTGAGGATGGCGCCGCGACGCCATTCCTATTGGCGGATGGGATTGGCGTGGGATACGGCGCACGCGCCTTTGCGGATGGTATGGACGCGGTCTATTTCGTGGCGCAGGAGAACTATCCGATTGAGTTTACCGAACTGGGCTATCCGGTGTCCTTCCGCACCTACGGGATGGTCATCGACAGCGGTGGTCCGGGCGCATTCCGGGGCGGGACGGGGATCTTGCGCGAGTACGAAATCCTCGCAGACAGCGCGATGCTGGGCATCCGCATCGACGGCGTTGAGAACCCACCTTGGGGCATCAAAGGCGGTAAATCTGGGCTGCCGGGGCGGATCGTTGTCAATCCGGGCACGCCGGAGGAGCAGGTGTTGCTGCCTTTGTCAGACGGTACGATGCTGAAGAAGGGCGACGTGGTGCGGATTGAGACGGGGGGCGGCGGCGGTTACGGCCATCCCTTTGATCGCCCCACGGCCAAGGTTTTGGAAGATGTGCTGGCGGGTGTCGTGAGTGAGGAAGCTGCCGCACGCGAATACGGTGTCGCGGTGACGGGACGATCCGTGGATGACGCACAGACCGCAATCCTCAGGGCAACGCGGCCTGATGTGAAGCCGTTCCACCGCAAGGAGTATCTTGATGTCCTTTGATGGCACAAACCCCTCAGGGCTGACGCTGGCGGTGGACATTGGCGGGACGTTCACGGATGTGGCCCTTGCGGATACAGCGACTGGGCATGTCTGGCGCGCCAAAACCCCATCGCGGCCTGATGATCCATCGGAGGCTTTCTTGAACGGATTGCGCTTGGCATTGGACGCAGCCGGTGCCGCACCCGGCGATCTGCGACAGGTTCTGCACGGGACAACCGTCGCGACAAATATGATCCTTGAGGGCAAAGGCGCGCGGGCGGCTTTGGTCACAACCCAAGGGTTTCGCCATGTTCTGGGCATTGGACGGCAGGACATCCCACGCGCAGCCAACCTCTACAACTGGATAAAACCTGAACGCCCCGTGCCCGCATCGCGGATTGTCGAAGTCACCGAGCGCGTTCTGCCGGGTGGCGTGGTCGTCACGCCCTTGGACGAGGACAGCGTCGTCGCAGCCGCCGAGGCACTGCGCGAGATGGAAGTGGATTCCGTCGCCATCTGCCTGCTGCACGGCTTTGCCAACCCTGATCACGAACGCCGCACGGCAGAGCTCCTGCGTGCGGCCCTGCCGGGCGTGGCGATCACGGCGTCCTCGGACGTGTTACCTGTGGTGCGCGAATACGAGCGCACGCTTGCCTCCGTTCTGAATGCTGTCGTGATGCCCGGCGTGACGCAATATGTGGCGCGGATTGAGGACAAGCTTACGGCGGAAGGCGTACCAGCGCCGCTCCTTTTGATGCAATCCAATGGCGGCGTCGCTGGGGCGGGCAAAATCCGTTCCGCGCCGGCTTTGACGGCCTTGTCGGGACCTGCAGCGGGCGTTGTTGGTGCCCGGTCTGCGGCGGCGGCGTGTGGGATCGATGATATCCTCACCGTTGATATTGGGGGGACAAGTGCGGACATCTGCCTGATCGCGGGTGGAGAGATCGGCTTGACCCAGCAAGGGCAGGTGGGCGAATGGCCTTTGCCGTTGCCCATGGTCGATATGGTGACAATCGGTGCGGGTGGTGGGTCCATCGCGCGGGTCGCTGATGGGGCGCTGACGGTTGGCCCCGAAAGTGCAGGTGCCACACCGGGCCCGGCGGCTTACGGGCGCGGCGGAGCCGAAGCGACGGTGACCGATGCCCATGTGGTGCTTGGCCATTTACCTGCCCGGTTACTGGGCGGCGAGATGGCCCTTGATGTGGTCGCCGCCCGCCGTGCGCTGGAAGAGGGCGTGGCCAAACCGCTGGGGATCGCTGTCGAAGACGCTGCGCGTGGCATCCTTGCGATTGCCGACAACAAGATGGTCGGCGCGCTGCGTGTGGTTTCCGTAGAGCGGGGGTTCGACCCCCGCGATTTCACGCTTTTGCCCTTTGGCGGGGCAGGGCCGCTGCACGGCTGTGCGCTGGCCGATCTGATTGGCTCGCGCAGGGTTCTGATTGTTCCCGCGCCGGGGATTCTCTGTGCGGATGGGCTGATGGCGGCGGATTTGAAGTCCGAGTTCAGCCGCGCGCGCCCTCGTGCGGGGGCTGCTGACATGGTGGAAGCTGAACAACTCTGCATGGAACTTGAGGTGGCTGCACAGGATTGGTTTGATGTCGAAGGCGTGCCGTCAGAGGACAGACAAACCAACCGCGTTGCGTTGTTGCGCTATGCGGGGCAAGGCAATGAGCTGGCCATTCCATGGTTCGACACAGCCGCCGCCTTGGAGGCGGGTTTCGTTGCCGCTCATCAGGCGCTTTATGGCTTCACGCTGAATGCGCCGATTGAACTGGTGACGCTTCGGGTGGAGGCCAAAGCCGCCATGCAGACACCCGCACCGGCGACCTTAGAGGCAGGGCAAACCCCTGACACAATTGACCGCGTGCCCGTGGCTTTACCATCCGGGCGGGTTGACGTGCCGCTTTATGACCGCGCTGCCTTGGGGGCAGGGGCTACGATCGAGGGGCCTGCGATTGTCAGCCAGCTCGATACCACCACACTCATCGCGCCGGGCTGGTCGGGCACCGTCCAGCCATCCGGCGCGCTCATCCTGACCAAGGCAGACCAATGACCCAAGAGACCGAGATCAGCGAGACCCTTAGGGCGGTCTTTGACCACATCGACGCCCATCGTGACGATCATCTGCGCCGTGTGATGGACTACGTCCGGCATCCGTCGATCAGCGCCCATGACATTGGCATTCGGGAGGTGGCCGCCATGCTGGTCGAGCACCTGACCGGGTTGGGATTTGAAGCCGAAGCGGTGCCGACATCAGGGCACCCCATGGTGTTGGGTCACCGTAGCGATGCACCGGGCAAGCCCACCGTCATGCTCTACGGTCATTACGACGTGCAGCCGCCCGAGCCCCTTGACCAATGGGTGAGCCCGCCGTTTGAGCCAACCATCCGAAACGGTCGTATCTATGCCCGCGGGATCGGCGACAACAAGGGCCAGCATTTTGCGCAGCTCTTGGCGCTGGAAGCGCACTTGAAAGTCACCGGGACGCTGCCTTGCAACGTGATCTTCCTGCTGGAGGGGGAGGAGGAAATCGGCTCCCCCCGCATCGCGGAGTTCGTCGCGGCCCATGCAGACAGGCTGAAGGCGGATCTGGTGGTGACGGCGGATGGACCTTTGCACCCCTCGGGGCGGCCCATTGTAACCTGCGGCGTACGCGGCATGGCGGGGTTCGAGCTGGTTGTGAAAACGGGTAAGACAGATGCCCATTCTGGCAATCATGGCGGGACGATGCCAAATGCGCTGTGGACCTTGGTGCATCTGTTGGGGACCATGAAAGACGCCGAAGGACGTATCACCATTGACGGTCTGCATGACCCCATACGCCTGCCCACCAACGCCGAACGGGCCGCTGCGGATGTGCTGCCGGTTGATGTGCCGGGATACCTTGCGGACATGGGGCTGGGGCGGCTGGATGAACCGGCGGACAGACCTTTCCACGACCGCGTGATGTTTCACCCGACACTGACGATCAACGGCATTCACGGAGGGTATGGCGGGCCGGGGACAAAGACTGTGCTGCCCTGCGAGGCCATTGCCAAATGCGACATCCGCCTTGTCCCCGATATGACGCCAGAGCAGGCCGTTGCATGCGTTCGGGCCCATGTGGAGAAACACGCGCCTGAGGGCGAAGTTGAAGTGGTGATAAGCACAAGTGGCATGTTGCCATCGCGCACACAGCTCGACAATCCGTTCGCGTCTGCGGTGGTGGACGCGGTGCGTACGGCGCGCGGGAATGAACCGTATCTCTATCCCAGCGTTGGTGGCAGCCTGCCGGACTATGCCTTTACCAAGACGCTTGGACTGCCAGCGTTTGTGACGCCTTATGCAAACGCTGATGAAGCAAACCACGCCCCCAATGAGAACCTTGAGATTTCGCTGTTTCACGACGGCATCCGCACAGGCGCCGCTTTGCTGGATCGGCTGGGGAAGATGTCATCATGAGCGCGCAGGTGGAGGCCACTGACGCCAGTATCACACTGTTGCACAATTCACGCCTGTGGGATGGCCTGTCTGATGAGGCTGTCGAAAATGCGGGCGTTCTGATCGAAGGAGAAATGATCCGCGAGGCAGGGCCAGACGTAACCTACACCGGAGAGGCGCACCGCATCGACTGCGGCGGTCTTTTCCTGATGCCGGGCCTGATCGACGCGCATTACCACGCTAATACGCCAAGCTACGATTTCTATGGCACCGACCGCATGCATCCAGCACTTCTCGCCTCGCATGCGGGGCGGCTGCTGTCCGGAGCTGTGGATCGTGGGTTCACCACGATCCGAGACGCGGGTGGAGGTGACATTGGCCTTGCACAATCCCTTGATGCGGGTCTGATCGATGGCCCGCGTTTTTTCTATCCGGGCAAGGCGCTGACGCAGACCGGTGGCCACGGTGACATGCGCCGTCGTGGGGAACCTGACCTTTGCGGATGCGGGGCCTACAGCGGCGTAATCTGTGAGGCCGTCGATGGTCCAGACGAGATGCGCAAAGCCGTGCGCCAACGGTTCCGGCAGGGTGCAACGCATATCAAGATCTTCTTGTCTGGCGGTGTTTCGACCGAACTTGCCCCGCTGGAGATGCCGCATTTTACGGACGCTGAAATCTCAGTAGCGGTGGAGGAAGCCGCCCGTCGAGGCTCCTATGTCATGGCCCACTGCCACACCGATGAAGGCGCTCGGCGGTGTTTGGCACTGGGCGTGCGCACCATTGAGCACGGCAGCCTGATTGAGCCCGAGACAGCAGCGATGATTGCGAAAGCCGGTGCATTTGTCGTGCCAACGCTGTCCGCAGGTGAGTTAATTGCTGAGAATGCGGTAGCGCTTGGACTGCCAACTTCGTCAGCGGAAAAGGTGCGTGCAGTTAACTTGCGAACACTTGAAGCCGTGGAGGCTTGCGCGAAGGCAGGGGTCAAACTTGGTCTTGGGTGTGATCTGCATGGAGACGCATTCTTGCGAACTCAAGGTCGAGAACTATTCCTTCGCGGACAAGTGCAGCCTCCAGTTGACGTTCTGCGTTCGGCGACATCGATTAACGCTGAAATCATACAACAGGCTGGCAAACTAGGCCAGGTATCACCCGGCGCGTTGGCTGATCTTATCCTGATCGATGGAGATCCATTGAACGATATTTCAGTCTTCATAGATTCTAAAGAGTCGGTGCGATTGGTGATGATTGGTGGACGTGTTCGCAGGAACCGGGTCGAGTAGTTGCTTGCTAACAGGTTGGCTACTCGTATCGAATGCATGTTCAAATGAACTCTGTGCAGTTGGATCAGGAGTTCAAGCCGGACACTCCCGTGGACCTGAGTTTGAACCGGGGTTTGTACCAGAACTTTCATTCATGCGTTTTGCAGCATTGTGGCAAAACTGATGACAGCAGTGCGGACGAAGCGGGCGTTCTGTTAGAACTACTGAACTGCTAGTTTCTACGCATGTAGACTTGCCATGCGATGGACAGTTTTCCAGCTCATTCAGACTTTAGATTCTTCCGCGTCTTAAACGATTGGTGGTTCACAATTCCGGAATATTCTCGGCAAACACCACTTGTAGGCGTGGCAGATATTGTGGCTCGGCTGCGCCGCGAACCGCAGAGGCAAGCAATTTGACCACTTCACGTGCTTCGACCCGGGGGTTTTGGTCGATCACAGCATCCAAAGTCCCATCCAAAAGCATCCGTTTTGTGGCGCCAGTCAAATCATGAGCGATAAACACTGTTTCACGGTGAATACCCGCTTCGCTCAGGGCCTGCCCGATGCCTTGGTTACCTGACCCCACACTATAAATGGCAGAGGGCGGCGCTCGACCAAGAATGCGGCGCATCTCGGTGTAGGCGCGGTCACGATCATCGCTGACCTCGACGATCTCAGAAATCCTCAGGTTGCGAAAGTCTTGAGCAAGGATGGACTTGAAGCCCATCTCGCGTTCCTCGTGGCCGCGATAACTGAGCGAGCCGATCACGATCACCACATCATGCGTCTTGTCTGGATGCAAAAACCGCCCCATCAATAAACCAGCGAGCCGACCAGCAGAACGATTGTCGATGCCGATGTATCCTGCCTTTTGCAAAGACGGCAGATCTGACACCAACGAGGCCACCGGAACGCCATTGTCAGACAGCGTTTCGATCGCGGCCCGCACCGAGGGGTGATCCAGAGTGACCAACCCAACCGCATCCGTTTTCCCGACCAATGAGTTCAGGCGCAGGGCCATGTGGTCAGGTTCAAGCCCATCCACGACATGCACCATGGCCTGAATGCCGCCATAGTTTCGCGCCTCTTCCAGAATGTATTGGTGCAACAACCCCATGAACGTGTTGCTTCCAGCGGGCAGAACAAAATCCATCCGGATGGCCGGTTCCTCTTCAACGGGTCCAAACCATCCGCGCCGCCGCGCAATTTCCAACACGATTTCGCGCGTGCGCGGCCGGACCCCGGCTCTGTCATTCAAGACCCGGTCCACGGTGGTGACGGATACACCGGCCTCCGATGCAATTTCGGCAAGGGTGACTTTCATAGAGAGTCCTCGCTAGGTCATTTACTCCATCAAAAACCATCATTCTTTAGAAATGGAAGGTCCCTTCTGCACTTTTAACGCGAATTTGGGGAAAGAGAAAGAAAATGGCGGGAAATGATGGGCAATGATGTTTGCGAAAGGATCATTTCCAATCAATCTTGACCGCAGCTGGGGCATTCAGATCCCTTGGGAGGGAAAATGACTATTCAATCGAAATTGTCACGACGTTCATTTTTAGCGTCTTCATCAGGCGCTGCGGCCATCGCGGTTGCGACACCACTTTACTTGCGCCCCGATCGTGCACGCGCTGCCTCTGGGTTGGCGGATGGGATGATCGGTGGACCTACGGGCTTTGATGGCGCTGAGCGTTATCAATATGGCGCGGACACACCAGAGGGCCGCGCGATTGAAGCTGTACGCGCCATGAAGGACACTGGCAGTGTGCCTGAGCGTATCGTTCTGGGGCTATCTGACGGCTCAATCGGTCAGATCACACAGCCATTCCCTGCCGGGGCACCATCGATCAAGGAACTGTGGGAACAGGAAACCGGTATCACCCTGGACATCGTTGGCGTGCCAAATGGTCAGGAATTCACCAAGGTGATGCAGGATATCTCTACCAAGGGAGGTGGGTTTGACATCTACGCGGTGGAGTGGAACCGCTTGGGCGACCTTGCTGAATCCGGTGGGATCGTCAATCTCGACGAATACGTAGAGAAACATAAACCTGAATGGGACGCGCCCGAGCGTGGGTACGTTGGCGGTGAGCAAGGCGTCAGCCTGCTGAATGGATACCGTGGGTCCACCTACGGTGTTTGCCTCGACGGTGATTTCCAGACCTGGAACCACCGCACCGATCTGTTCAGCGATCCGGCCGAACAAGCCGCTTTTGCGGATCAATATGGTTATGCGCTGGCCCCGCCAAAGACGTGGAAAGAGCATGACGAGGTCGCGGCATTCTTTCACCGCCCAGATGATGGGCTGATCGGCTGCACCGATCTGCGCAATCAGGGGTGGGGCTATACCAATTGGTATCAGCGCTATGTGACGATGGCGTCACCGAACCAGTTCCTGTTCGCAGACGACGGCACCGCGCTGATCAACTCTGACCAAGGGGTTCAGGCGACGATGGAATACGTGGCATCGCTCTCGCATCATTCGGCGGACGCGATTTCATGGGGCTGGCCCGAGCAATACGGCAACTTTGCCACCGGCGGCGCGGCGATGACCTGCGCATTCTCTAACCTGCCGAAATTCTTGGATAATCCGGGCAATGACGGATCGAACGTAACGGGCAAGATAGGGTCGCACCTGCCACCCGGACGCGATCACGTGGACGGACGTGTCAGCAGAACTGTGCTATGGTTCAACCTGTCGGCGTCGGTTTCCACCCAGTCAGAGCACCCGGAGCTATGTTATCTGTTCCTGCAATGGCTTGGCTCATCGCGCATCTATTCGTGGATGACGGCGAACCCCGGCGGCTTCTTTGATCCGTTCCAATTGGCAAACTTTGCCGACCCGTTGGTGCGCCAGACGTATCATGACTACCACATGGATGTTGTGCGGGAATCTGTGCGCCGGACGGTGCCGACGATCAACTATCCGGGGGCGACGGCGTTCCACAATGCGCTTGATGAAAACCTCACGGCTGCGTTGACCGGCACCATGTCGGCGGAAGAGGCGATGGCCAATACAGAACGGCAGTGGAAGCGGGTCGCGCGGCGGGTCGGTGAAGACAAACTTGTTGAAGCAATCCGTGCCAACAAGGCGGCCTGGCCAGATCTGGTTGATCCGGTCTGACACCGCACCATGAGCGAAGGGGCAGGCGTCTCCCTCCTGCCTCTTCCCAACTTTTTGCCACTGAACTGGAATATCGATGCAACGCTCGATCTCCTTTGAGGTTTTCAGATACGCTGTGATCCTGGCCATCGTCGCGATTTCGCTCGTGCCGACGCTGTGGATGATTTCGATGGCGTTCAAGCCGATTGCCGAATGGTCGGCTGCGGGTGCGGACCTCACCTGGTGGCCGCGCAATCCGACGTTGGACAATTTCCGGTTCATTTTTGGCCAATCCTCCACCGATCTGATCGTCGCGCTTGAGCGCACGGCGGGGCGGCCGATATTCGCTTCGTTGCTGACCGCAACGCTTGGTACGGTGATCGCAATGACGGCGGGAACCTCGGCAGCTTACGGTCTGTCGCGTTTTGGGCAGGGCGGTAACCTGCCATTGGCGTTGATCCAACTGCGGCTTTTCCCACCGATGGCGGTGATGATCCCGGTGATGATCATGTGGTCGTTTCTGGGGCTGATCGACAATTGGTTCGGGCTGTCGCTGATCTATGGAATTGTGACGTTGCCCTTTGCCTTTTGGCTGATGAAGACCTTTTTCGACGACATGCCGCGCGAGATTGAGGATGCAGCGTTGGTCGAGGGTTGCACCCGCTGGCGCGTCTTTGTGCGGATCACGCTGCCGATGATGCGGCCTGCGCTGGCGTCCTCAGCCCTGTTTGTCTTTATCCTGAACTGGTCTGACTATCTGATCGCTTTGCTTCTCACAACGCGCGATTGGGCCACGATCCCGGTTTATATGGCGTCGCTTTCATCCTCGATGACAGGGCAGCTTTATGGGGCCAAGGCCGCACTTGGCGTGATTGCCGCCGTACCGCCGATTATCATGGGCATCGCCATCCAAAAGCACCTTGTGCGCGGCCTGACCTTCGGAGCGTTGAAAGAATGACAAATGTGTCCACAATGACGCCCGTGGCAGATCAGCCCGAAGCGCCCGCCAAAAGTGGTGCACGCCTTGGGCTTTGGTTGACCCTGCCTGCGCAACTGCTGGTGCTGTTTATCGCGCTTTTTCCCATTCTGATGCAGGTCTACATTTCGCTCACCGATTGGTCGCCGCTGGACGGTATCCCGTGGTGGCGCGCGCATGAGCTTTGGATCGGACTGCTGAACTATTCTGATCTGATTGCAGACAGTCGGTTCTGGGGCGCGATGTGGCGTACGCTATTTGTGATGGCTGTCTGCGTGCCGGTTCAGTTCCTTTTGGGCCTGGGTCTGGCGGTGCTGTTTGTGGACGATTTTCGCGGCAAGCGGGTGCTCTACTCCACGCTATTGGTGCCGATGATGGTGGTCCCTGCGGTGGCGGGATACATGTTTTTTATGCTCTTCCAATCGGGCGGGCCGGTGAATGACCTGCTGTCAATATTCACCAGCGACCCTGTGCGCATAGCGTGGCTGTCAGACCCTGACCTTGCCCTGATCGCTGTGATGGTGGCGGACATCTGGCAATGGACACCACTGATGTTCCTGATCCTTTTGGCTGGCATGATCAGTGTGCCACAAGATCAACAGATGGCTGCGATCCTGCTGGGTGCGTCATGGTGGCGGCGGTTCTTCACAATCGTCCTGCCGCGGATGAAGTCGATCATCATCATCGCGCTGGCGATCCGGGTGATCGAGATCTTCAAAATCTTCGATACCCTGTTCATCATGACGGGCGGTGGCCCGGGCGTGGCCACGGAAACCATATCTGTCTACATCTACAAGGTCACACAACAAGAGCTGATCTGGAGCTATGTCGCGGCCATTGCGCTGGCCATTCTGATCGTGCTTTCGGTGGTGTCTGTCTTTGCCATCAAACGGATGCAGCGGGGGCAAGAAACATGAGCGAGATTGTACTGGAAAGTCTGGGCAAAACCTTTGGTGACTTTACCGCCTTGGCGGACATGAACCTGACCATTGCCAACGGAGAGTTCATGGCACTGCTTGGCCCATCGGGGTGTGGCAAATCCACGACGATGAACATGATCGCTGGCATGTTGCGCCCGTCTTGTGGGGCCATCCGGTTTAACGGTCAGGATGTCGTGGATGTACCGATGGCCAAACGCGGCGTCGGGTTCGTTTTTCAGAACTATGCAATCTTTACACATATGTCGGTGCGCGAAAACCTTGCCTATGGCCTGCGTGCGCAGGGCGTACCAACGGCCGATATCAAAAAACGCATCCAAGCCTTTGCAGAGCTATTGCAGCTTGAGTCCATGCTGAACCGTCGTGCAGCGGGCCTGTCGGTGAACATCTTGCAACGTCTTGCCATTGGTCGCTCTGCTATTTTGGAACCAGCGATATTTTTGCTCGATGAACCGCTATCCAACGTTGATGCGGCATTTCGTGCGGTGATGCGATCCGAACTCAAAAGCCTGCAAGGTCAATTTGGACAAACGATGGTGTATGTGACGCATGACCAGCTTGAGGCGATGACGATGGCCGACAGGATTGCGGTGATGGATCATGGCAAACTGTTGCAGGTCGGCACGCCGCTGGAAATTTACAACAACCCTGCAGATACCTTTGTGGCCAAGTTCATTGGCGCACCGGGGATGAACATCTTGCAAGGACGCTTGAGCCAAAGCGCGGATGTTGCCTCGGTCGGAGTTCCGGGCGTGGGGTCCATTCCCCTTTCACCCGCGCTGCAATCAGCTGTTCGCCAGTTGACCGGGCCAGAGGTTCAGGTCGGGTTTCGGCCAGAACAGGTGAATGTCGCGGGCGCGGGTCTGACGATGCATGTCGGTCTGGTCGAACGTATCGGCGCGCGCACGATCGTTCATTTGGAGCGTGGTGAGACAACGGCCAAAGCCGTCCTGCCAGCAGATGTGGCACTCCCAAAAGCGCAAAGCGATTGGACCTTCGCAGTGCCACAGGAGGATATCCGATTGTTCGATCCCAAATCGGGCCAAGCGTTGAAGGCGAGGACCCACTGATGACATCCATCCGGTTTGAAAACGTCTCAAAGTATTACGGCGATGCGCTGGCCGTGGATCAGGTCAGCTTTGAGGTGCCAGACAACGCGTTCTTTTGCTTTTTCGGGCCACCGTTATCGGGCAAGTCCACGATCCTGAAGCTGATCCTGGGGTTGGAAACGCCCGACAGCGGCGAGATTTTCTTTGATGGTCGCCCCATGCGCGACGTCAGCCCGCCAGATCGGAACGTGGCCATGGTGTTCCAAAACCTTGCTCTGTTCCCGCATATGACGGCGCTGGAAAACGTGCGCTTTCCGCTGGTCGAACGCAAAATTGACGAAGCTACGATCCGGGCGCGCGTTGCCGAGGTTACTGAGAAGTTGCACATGGCCCATATTCTGCACAAACCACCCGCCCAGCTTTCCGGCGGGGAGCGGCAGCGCGTGGCGATCGCGCGGGCGCTGGTGCGCGATCCGGTGGCTTACCTGATGGATGATCCTATTTCGGCCCTTGATGCACGCTTGCGCGAAGAAACACGGGTCGAGCTGCGCCGGATGCAACAGGACATGGCCAAGACACTGATCTATGTGACCCATGATCAGGAGGAAGCAATGTCAGTCTCTGATCAGATGCTCATTCTCGATAAGGGCCGCGTGCGCCAGATCGGCGCGCCGCATGACCTGTATGACACGCCCAACAGCGCCTATGTGGCGTCGATGCTGGGGGCGCCCGCGATGAACATGGCCGGTACGTCAGACGCGGTCAGCGCCCTTTCCAATGCGTTGGACATCGACCAAGGCACAATGACTGTGGGCATACGGCCTGAACACCTCAAAGTCGTGCGCAAGGACGGTCCGGGCAGGGTGACGGCGATCGAACCCTTGGGCGCCACAACGGTGCTATCGATAGAGGCGGCGGGCGTCACGTGGAAGGCTTCACTGCGCGGCCAGCCCAAGCATGAGATCGGTGCGCCAGTGGAATTGAGCGTGGATGCCGGTGGGCTGCATTGTTTTGATGCGCAAGGCGACGCGCTGTCAGCGGCATGAAGAAAGGCGAATGAGGATGACACAACTGGACCTTCGGCCCGACCCGGACATTCGGGTGAAGAAATACAAGATCGGATGCATCGGGGCGGGCATGATCATGGCAGAATGCCATCTTGCGGCCTACGCTGACGCTGGATTCGACGTTGTTGCCATAGCATCGCGGACCAAGTCGCGCGCCGTAGAAGTGGCCAATCGGTGGTCGATCCCAACCGTTCACGACACGCCCGAGGCGCTGATGTCCAATTCCGATGTCGAAATTGTCGACATCGCCTATCCGCCTGATCAACAGCCCGCATTGATCCGCGCTGCGTTGGCTGCGCCAAACGTCAAAGGCATTCTCGCCCAAAAGCCGTTGGCCCTGACGCTGGAAGAGGCGGTTGCCCTACGGGATGAGGCTGCTGCGGCCGGTAAGGTTTTGTCGGTTAATCAAAATATGCGGTTTGATCAGTCTATGCAGGTGCTCAAGCAGCTGTTGGATCAGGGCGCATTGGGGGAACCCGTTTTTGCGCAGATCAACATGAACGCCATTCCGCATTGGCAAGGGTTTCTGGAGGACTATGACCGCCTGACACTGGCCAATATGAGCGTCCATCACCTCGACGTACTGCGGTTTCTGTTTGGAGAGCCAGCCGATGTCACATCGGTCACACGCAAGGACCCCCGCACCACTTTTGCCCATGACGACGGCATTGTCGCAACCACCTTACGGTTCGAATCCGGCGTATTGGCACTGTCACTCGAAGACGTATGGGCTGGCCCGCGCGAGGAAGGTTTTGAAGATGATCAGGTCATCACGTGGCGCGTCGAAGGGACCAACGGTGTGGCCAAGGGCAGCATCGGGTGGCCCACGGGCGCGCCCTCAACTCTCAGCTACGCCAGTGCCAGCCATTCGGATGGCAAATGGGTGACGCCCGCGTGGGACACCATGTGGTTCCCGCATGCCTTCATCGGCGTGATGGAACAGCTTCAATATGCGTTGGACAGCGGAACCACCCCAGTTCTGAACGTGGCTGACAACGTCCGCACAATGGCCTTGGTCGAGGCCGCCTATCAATCCATCGAACACGGAAAAACCGTGCGCATGACCGACATAAAACACTGACATCTGAACGGGAGGAACTAACCAATGATGCAAACAGGGATATTCTCGGGGTATTTCCCCTACACGCTGGAAGAAACGGCCAAGGTGATCCGGTCGCACAATTTCAATTGTGTGCAATTGGACATGCATTTCAAGGATTTGGATGTCTCAGACGGCCAGATTACCAAAGATAAGTGCATTCAGGTCCGCGAGATGTTTCGCCGCCACCACCTGCCAGTCTCCGCCATCTCTTGCTATACCAACATCATCAATCCTGACCTCGACAAGCGGAAGGTGCTGCTGGACCGTTTCAAGGAAATTCTGCGCCACGCGCAATACCTCGGCTCGCCCTTCGTGTGTTCCGAAACGGGCACGTTTGACACCGAAAGTGACTGGGTTCACCACCCCAAGAACAAGACCGAAGAAGGCTGGGACGACTGCCGCACCGTCATCGCGGAACTGGCGCAATATGCCTATGACCACGGCGCGGTGTTCCTGCTGGAAACCTACGTGAACAATGTCGTCGGATCGGTCGAGGAAACCCTGCGCATGTTCGCAGAGGTCGATCACCCCGGTCTGGGTCTGATCATGGATCCGACGAACTATTTTGAGGATCACAACATCGACAAAATGGACGCGACGTTGAACCACGTCTTTGATGCCCTGTCCGACAAAATCTATCTGGCGCATGCCAAGGACGTGGCACGCGCCGAAGATGATGGCGCGGAAAAGCACGCCGACATCGGCGATGATGACGCCGCCGAAAGCCACACGTTCCGCGGGGTAGGGGCGATTGAACTGCCCGCACCGGGATTGGGCGTGCTGAACTATGGCCTCTACCTCCAGCGGCTGGCCAAGAAGCATCCTAACATCTCGATGATCATCGAACATCTCGACGAAAGTGACGTGCCACGCGCCAAAGCGTTTCTCGATCAGAAGCTGTCCGAAAACGGCCTCTGATTTCTCCTGCCCGATCCTTCGCGGGGCCGGGCATCCTTTTACCCTTCAGCACGGGAGCCGAACGTGACCGCAGTGACAACCAACATTCCGCCACGCGATTATCGACTGTCTGAAGAAAACGCGCAGAAGGCATTTGATCGGGGCTTGGCCTCGGCTGAGTGGTATCACACGGATGTGGACCGCAAGACGATGAAGGCGCTGATGAAGCGCAGCGATGGTCCAGCGATCCGGGATACGGTGATTTGGCTGGGCTTTTTGGCGGCGTCAGGTGCAGGTGTTATCGCGCTATGGGGGTCATGGTGGGTGCTGCCCTTTGTGCTGGTTTACGGCGTGCTTTATGGCTCAGCCTGTGATGCGCGGTGGCACGAATGCGGGCACGGCACTGCATTCAAGACTGCGTGGATGAACGACGCAGTCTATCAATTCGCCAGCTTTCTGGTGATGCGTAACCCCGTGACATGGCGGTGGAGCCATGCCCGCCACCACACCGATACAGTCATTGTGGGCCGCGATGCCGAAATTGCGGTGATGCGCCCGCCCGATTTGCTCAAGGTTGTGCTGAACTTCTTTGGTATCTTTGACGTCTGGTATTCACTTAAGGCGCTGTTGCTGAACGCAGTGGGTAAGCTGCAAGAGCATGAGCTGAGCTTTGTGCCCGAGGCGGAGCATGGCAAGGCGGTGACCGCCGCACGGGTACACATCGTGATCTACGCTGCGACAATTGTAGCGGCCATCGCCATGGGCTCATGGTTGCCTTTGATACTGATCGGCGGGCCGCGGATGTATGGCTGTTGGCACATGCTGATGACGGGCCTTTTGCAGCATGGCGGGTTGGCCGACAACGTCACCGACCACCGGCTAAATTCGCGCACAGTTCTGATGAACCCGGTCAGCCGCTTCATCTATTGGAACATGAACTATCACGTCGAACACCACATGTTTCCGATGGTTCCATTTCACGCGCTGCCGCAGTTGCACGAGATGATCAAACACGATCTGCCCGCCGCAAACCCGTCGATCTGGCATGGCTACCGCGAAATGATCCCGGCCTTTCTGCGCCAGTTGCGCAACGAAGATTACTATGTCCGGCGCGCGTTGCCCCCCACCGCGAAACCTTATCGCGAAGACCTTCACGAAATTTGAGAGGCCCCCATGTCTGACTGGATTAATATTTGCGCAACCGATGACATCGAGGAAGAAGATGTGATCCGTTTTGACCACGGCGCGCGCAGCTTTGCGATCTACCACTCCCCCGAGGGCGAGTTCTTTGCCACCGACGGGTTGTGTACGCACGAGCAGGTGCATCTGGCTGACGGGTTGGTGATGGATCACATCATCGAATGCCCCAAGCATAATGGCCAATTCAACTACAAAACCGGTCAGGCCACGCGCCTGCCTGCCTGCGATCATCTGGGCACCTACCCGGTGCGCGTTGAGGGTGGCCGCGTTCAAATCCAACTGACCGAGTGAGCAATATGCCCCGAAAAAGACCTACAATTGCAGACTTGCGCGCAATCCGTGGCACGCGCCAATTAAGCATGCTGCGCGTGCTGAACTTGGAAGAGGCGGAAGCGGCTGAAAAGGCTGGGATCGACATCGTCTCGATCCCACCTAATTTGCTGCTTGATCCAGAATACCGCGATGCAGCACCCAGCCTGTTTTCGATGCCCGGCGACAATTTCTATGAGATCGGCGGGCCGGATGACTTTCTGCGCTGGTCGTTTCAGATGTACCGCGCAGGCGCTGATGCCGTCTATTGCAGCGCGGGATTTGGGACGGTCAAAAAGATGGCGGATGAAGCGATCCCCGTCATTGGCCATGTCGGTCTGATCCCGTCGCGCGCCACATGGACGGGTGGGTTCAAAGCGGTGGGCAAGACTGCTGACACGGCGATGGAGATTATGGAGGCCGTACGAAAATACGAGGCGGCTGGGGCCTTCGGCGCCGAGATAGAGGTTGTTCCGGTCGAGGTGGCCGAAGAGATTTGCAAACGCACGTCGCTGTTCCTGATCTCAATGGGTGCAGGGACGGGATGTGATGCGCAGTATCTTTTTGCCGACGATATTCTGGGCCAGACGCAGGGCAAAGTTCCGCGCCACGGCAAAGTCTATCGCGACTTCAACGCCGAATATGCGCGTTTGCAGGATGAACGCATTGCTGCTTTCAGCGAATTCAAGGCCGATGTCGACAGCCTCGCCTATCCAGAAGACCGCCACATCGTAACGATGGACCGGGCTGAGTTGGACAAGTTTATGGCCCAACTGGACGCAGTTGCATGAGGCTATATGGCCAAGAGCTGACCCGGCGCGAGGTTGCTGCGCTCTCTGGCGATCTGTCCCAATTCGCAGGCGTTCGGCAAATGACCCTGTCGGATGGGGCGGAGGCGGGCCAGAGGGTGCTGGAATTCCGCACCGGTACGGGCCTGCGCTTTACCCTGATGGTGGATCGCTGCTTTGACATCGGCAGTTGCGATTACAACGGTATGGCCATCGGCTGGACCTCCGCAGCAGGTTTCCGCGCGCCCGCATTGCACGACTCCGAAGGCGAAAATGGCTTGGGCTTCATGCGCTCGTTTTCCGGGCTTTTGATGACCTGCGGGCTTGATCACATCCTTGGCGGGCACACGGCGGAAGTGCCGGAATACAACTACCCCGGACGGCCCACCGCAACCTACGGTATTCATGGGCGCGTCAGCATGTTGCCCGCGCGCCTTACGGGGTACGGTGAACGCTGGGAAGACGACCGCTGTTTCCTCTGGGCCGAAGGCTGCGTCCGTCAATCCGCCGTTTTTGCCGAAGACCTTGAGTTGACCCGGCGCATCGAGGTTGAGGTTGGCACCAACGACATTCAGCTTAGCGATGAAGTGCGCAATCGCGGGTTCAACCGCACCCCACACATGTTGTGCTATCATATCAACGTCGGCTATCCGGTTCTGGCCGAAGGTGCGCGTTATGTGGCACCCATCAAAGACGTGGTCTGGGCCGCCCATGCTGACACGTACAAGGATCAAGGCGTTGGATATGCGCGGCCATCCGGCCCCGTCGACACGTTCCGCGAACAGGTCTGGGAGCACGAGATGAAGGCCGATACGGCGGGCAATGTTGCCATTGCCTTGATTAACGATGCCTTGCCGCTGGGGCTGGAGGTGACCACGCGCAAATCTGAACTGCCCTGCTTCTATGAATGGCAGCACCTGCAGTCGGGCGGCTATGCCTTTGGCATTGAACCCGCCACCCATCACGTGTTGGGCAACGGATTTGCCCGCGATCGGGACGAGATGATCTGGTTGGAGCATGACGAGAGCCGACGCTACAGCATCACCTTCAAAGTTCTGACGGACGCAGATGCCATCACGCGAAGTGAAGCGGCCATTGCCGCCACCCAACAGCAGCCGACCGATCCCTTTCCCGCACCATCGGGTGACTTTCGGGCGATACCGGGCCGGGGATGATGGCAGGGATCGTCATTATCGGCGCGGGGTATTGCGGCGTCAGCGCGGCCCATGCTGCACGCGAAGCAGGATATTATGGCCCCATCACGGTGATCGGAAATGATCCCGAATGGCCTTACGAACGCCCGCCTTTGTCAAAGTGGGATGCACAAGGCCCGCAGCTTCAGCCGATATTTTCACAAGATTGGTACGCAGGGTCTCATATCGATCTCAGACGCGGCACGCAGGTCAAGGCCATCGACCCTGCCGCCCAAAACGTGACCCTCAGCTCCGGCGAAACTCTGGCATTTACAAAGCTCTTACTGGCAACAGGGGCAACGCCACGCCGCCTGCATCCCCAAGCATTGCCGGGCGCGCAGCCCAGATACCTGCGCACCTATGCCGACGCCCATACTTTGGCGCAAGGCATCTCCGCCGGGGACGATGTGTTGATACTTGGCGGTGGCTTCATCGGGTTGGAACTTGCCGCCAGCCTCGTTGCGCGCAAGGCTTTTGTCCATGTGGTCGAAGCGCAAGATCGGATACTGGCCCGCGCCGTTCCGCCCGAAATCTCACAGATGGTTTTGGATTTGCATACGGAACACGGGGTCATGATCCATACGGGCACCGTCTTGGAAAAACTAGAACAAAAGGTTGCGTTTCTGTCGTCGGGGCAAAGCGTCCGGGCTGAACATGTGATTGTCGGGATCGGATCGGTGCCCAACGACGACCTTGCCGCAGCAATCGGTCTGACGACGGACAATGGCATCGTTGTCGACGCGCAGTTTCTCACCCAATACCCGAACATCTATGCCGCTGGGGATTGTTGCAGCGTACCGGTCGAAGGCCACGGGCGAGCCCGATTTGAATCCTGGCAAGTGGCCGGGGATCAGGGGCGTCGTGTAGGCCAAGTGATGGCAAGGGCTGCCCCTGACCCCGCGCCGCCACCCTGGTTCTGGTCCGATCTGTTTGACCACTCCTTACAAGTTGTTGGCTTGCCCTCGAAGGCGACGCAAAAAATCCAGCGCCCTTTGCCCCAAGGCGGCATGATTGCAATCGAAACCCGCGCAGATGGGCAGATCACCTCTGCTGCGGGCTTTGCACTTGGCAACGCAGCAGGCCGCGACATCAAGATCATCCAAAAACTCATCGAGGCCGGGATCGCTGCCGACCCGGTAGCGTTGGCAGATCCCGAAACCCCGTTGAAAGCCATTTTGAGACACCGCTGAGCCGCCGTCGAACACATCACAGGAGCCGCACATGCAAGACTTTTTCAAAGACATCCCGCCCATCGCGTTTGAAGGACCGGACACGGATAACGACTTTGCCTTTCGCCATTACAATCCCGATGAAGTGGTGATGGGAAAACCCCTCAAGGACCACCTTCGCTTTTCGGCGGCCTACTGGCACTCGCTTGCGTGGCCCGGGGGCGATCCGTTCGGCGGGCAAACCTTTGAACGTCCGTGGTTCGGGGACACCATGGCATTGGCCAAACTTAAGGCGGACGTAGCCTTCGACATGTTTCAACGGCTCGGCATGCCGTTCTTTTGTTTCCACGATGCCGATGTCCGCCCGGAAGGTCAGGACTTTGCCGAAAACACACGCAATCTGGAAGAAATGGTCGATTACTTCGGCGAAAAGATGGACGCGTCTGGCGTCAAACTACTCTGGGGGACCGCGAACTTGTTCTCGCACCGCCGTTTCATGGCGGGTGCCGCGACCAACCCCGATCCTGAAGTGTTTGCCTTTTCCGCCGCGACCATCAAAACCTGCATGGATGCGACGATGAAACTGGGGGGCGAGAACTACGTGCTCTGGGGCGGGCGCGAAGGGTACGAGACCTTGCTGAACACCGACATGGGGCGCGAACGCCAGCAGGCAGGCCGGATGCTCCAAATGGTCGTGGACTACAAGCACAAGACCGGCTTCAAAGGCGCGATCCTGATCGAACCGAAACCGCAGGAGCCCACCAAACACCAGTACGACTATGACGTGGCCACGGTTTACGGCTTTCTCAAGGAATTCGGTCTGGAAGGCGAGGTGAAGGTGAATATCGAACAGGGCCATGCGATCCTGGCCGGTCACAGTTTCGAACACGAGCTTGCAATGGCGCGCGAGCTGGACATCTTCGGCTCCATCGACATGAACCGCAACGACTACCAATCAGGCTGGGACACCGATCAGTTTCCCAGCAACGTGCCAGAGGTGGCGCTGGCCTATTACGAAGTGCTCAAAGCTGGTGGGTTTACCACCGGCGGCACGAACTTCGATGCGAAGCTGCGACGCCAATCCCTCGACCCCGAGGACCTGATATTGGCGCACGTGGGCGGCATGGACATATGTGCGGCCGGCTTCAAGGCAGCCGCAACCATGTTGGATAACGGCGCTTTGGAAGAACAACGTACCGCACGTTATTCTGGATGGGAGACCGAATTGGGCCAGATGTTGATGACTTCAGATCTGGCAGAAATCGAGACCCTGACCCGAAAGAACACCATCAACCCCAAGCCTTGTTCCGGCAGGCAAGAAAGGCTCGAAAACATCGTGAATCGCTTTGTCTGAAAGTCAGCCAGACTGCAGGACGTGCCCCTAGATTGTCAGCTTCCTGCGCGATTAGTGAACGGATTGAGCACATTCCTCCAGCGCGGCATATCAACCCTTGTGTAGCTCCCGTTCTGTTCATTTCACTTTTTCTCTGTTTCGAATTGCCAGATGAGAGGTAAGCGTTCAGATCGAGCCTGATGCAGCTTTCCGCGTCATATGTCATTGGTTCTTACTGCGGCACAGTCAAGGGTTGGTCGCAGTCTTTAGTGAAAACGCAGCATGTCCCCAGTTTAGGTTCCTGCGATCCTGCAATGACGGCCCATTCCTGCCATTCACCGACCGGTCGAGATGCTGCGGGCGCAGCCCGCTTTGCGGTCATTCGCCGCAAGCTCGAATTCCGGGCTTCGTCGAACTCACACATCGCGGACAAAGCGCCATTTCGCTGCGATTGCGCCAAGGTCCGCAATAGCACACTATCCAACCAATCGTTTCTCAAGCCTATCAGCAGTTAGAATGCAAACAGATGCTGCTGGCCGCGCAATCAATTGCGCGAATAGGCTCCAATTTTTGAAGTGCTCAGCCGGTTGTTCACGAGCGCCTCAGCAAAGGTGACACCTGCTGCAACACCATCGATAATTGGAAGTCCGAATTCCTCACTGAGTTGGGCCATAAGATCAGCCATCCCGGCACACCCCAGAACGATTGCTTCTGTATTGTCTTGCTCGATTGACTCGCGGATTTCAGATCTGATTTTGAACAATGTTGCCGGATCACCCTCTTCCAACTTTAAGACGGGGATGTCTGTTGCGCGAACCCGCGCGCATTTTTGGGCAAGCCCATAGCGCATCAGGTTGTTCTCCAGACCTGGCACAGAGCGTGAGAGGGTTGTTATGACGCTGAACTTGTTGGCGATCATGCTGGCTGCGTGATAGGCGGCTTCGCCGATGCCCAGGACTGGCACATCGACCAGCGTCCGCACAGCATCAACGCCAGTGTCATCGAAACAGGCAATCACGATCGCATCAACATCCGGATGCCGCGAAACCTCGGCCAGCAGGCCGGGGATGCAAGTGGCGACGTCCAGATAGCCCTGAATGCTGGCCGGTCCATCTTGCGAATTCGTGGCCACAATCTCGGTATCAGGGCGGGCAACGGCCCTTGCAGCAACCGCAATCTTATCCGTCATGGAATTGGTCGTGTTCGGGTTAATCACCAGGATTTTCATTTCAGCTCACACCTCACCGCCAAGATAAGCGGCCTTGATCCGGTCATCGTGCAACAATTCCTTGGAGTTACCTTCGATGACAACGTTCCCAGTCGCCATGGCGTAGGCACGGTGTGAAATACTCAGCGCCATGCGCGAGTTCTGCTCAACCAGCAGAACCGAGACACCTTCGTCGCGGTTGATCGCAACAATAGAGCGGGCGATGTCCTGTACCAGCTTGGGGGCGATTCCTAGACTGGGCTCGTCCAGCAGCAACAGCTTGGGCTTGGCCATCAGCGCGCGGCCGATGACCATCATCTGTTGTTCGCCACCTGATAGGGTACCTGCAGCCTGACTGTAACGCTCTTTCAGTCGAGGGAAGCGCGTCAGTATGCTATCGAGTGTAACCTGAACGTCGGCTTTGTCGTTTCGGGTGAAGGCCCCCATCATCAGGTTGTCTTTCACTGACATAAACGGGAACACGCGGCGGCCTTCGGGCACCATGGCGATGCCGCGTTTGACAATGTCTGAGGGATCGGTGCCGTCCACGCGCTCGCCTTCGAATGTCACAGAGCCGTTCACAGGTTTTGCCAACCCGGTGATCGCGCGCAAGATGGACGACTTGCCTGCTCCATTGGCCCCGATCAGGGCAACGGTTTCACCTTGATTTACGTTCAGGGACACCCCTTTCAGCGCATAAACATGATCGTAGTACAGTTCGACGTCTTTGAAATCCAACATGGCTGTCATGGTTTACATCCCGATCTCATCGTCGACGCTGCCAAGATAGGCCTCGATGACTTTTTCATTGTTCTGGATTTCAGAAGGCGTGCCCTCGGCGATCTTCTCGCCAAAGTTCAACACCACAATCCGGTCCGAGATATTCATGACCGCTGGCATATCGTGCTCCACCAGCATGACAGTCACACCGCGTTCATCACGCACTGAACGGACCAGATTGACCATGTTCATTGTTTCATCATGGTTCATTCCCGCAAACGGTTCGTCCAGCAGCAGCACCTTTGGGTTGGTCGCGAGGCCTATTGCAATGCCAAGCGCGCGCAGGCTGCCCTGGGGCAGATTGCTGGCCTGTTCATTGCTGATCTCGGACATGCCAAGGAACTCCAGCAGCTCATCCGCATATTTTTCAAAGGCGGTCACATCGTCCTTGGCCGTCTTGGACCCCCAGAAATATCCCGCCAGCGAGGCCTTGGCGCGCAAGTGCTGCGCCACCACAACGCTTTCACGCACGGTCATGTTTTTGAAAATCGTGGTTTCCTGAAACGTGCGCACAACCCCTTTGCGCGCCACGATATGCGGCTTGAGGTTAGAGATACGCTCGCCCTGATAGATCACCTCGCCTGAGGTCGTCGGTGTAAAGGACGCGATCATTTTGAACAGTGTGGATTTGCCAGCGCCGTTCGGGCCGATCACCGACAGAATTTCATTCTCGGCGACATCGAAACTGATCGCGTTGTTTGCCGTAAGGCCACCGTATTTCTTGGTGACGTTCTTGACCTGAAGAAGCGGGCTCATTTGTCACCTCCTTTGCCGAAACGGATGCTCAGCAGGCCGTTGGGCAGGAAGCGGATGATGATGATCAGGATCGTGGAATAGATCAGCATCTGGTATTTGCCGAACTCGAACAACAAGTCCCAGCCAAAGTAGAGGACCAGCGTGCCAAGCATTGGGCCAAAGACATAGCCAAGACCGCCAAGGAAGCAGTTCAGCATGAAGTTGACCGAGTCCGCTACCTGAAAGCTGGACGGATAGACCGACTGCGCGATGGAGCCGAACATGGCCCCGCCCAGTCCGCCGAAAAAGCTGGAGATGGCAAAGATGACAATGCGGATATAGGCGATGTTCACCCCGATGGAACTGGCCAGTTCCTCGTTCTGTTGCATGGAGCGGCACAGATGCCCAAGGCGGGAATTCACCAGCCGGTAAAGTGCTGCATAGGTCAGAATCATGATGATGCAGGCAGTGTAGTAGAACGCCAGCTTGGTGTTTTCCATCGCGGCAAAGTCCGGCAGGATCGGTATGCCGAACAATGAGATGCCCGAGGGCAGCGGAATGTTGGAGATACCCTTTGCACCGTTGGTGATCGGCAGCGCCAGGGCTGTCAGCGTGACAACTTGGGTCAAAACGAGTGTAATCATTGCAAAATACACGCCGCGCAGACGCAAGATCGGCAGGCCGATTAGGATCGCGACGATCGCCGCGAACAGGCCCGCCGCAGGTAGCGAGATCCAAAATGACCAACCTGCTTTGACCACCAGAATAGCGGAGACATACGCGCCGATCAGCGCGAAAGCACCTTGGCCGATATTGATCCGACCGATGTAGAAGGTCAGCCAGACCCCGGCGCTGGCAATCGCCAACAGCGCCACGGATGTGAGGGTAAAGTAAAAGTCCCATCGCCCTGTTGCACCAATGATCAGCGGAACCCCGATGAAGATCATGAACAGGAAGATTCCGACGCCGACAAGCTGTTTTGAGGTAAATCCAAACATCACATCAACCCCACGGCTTGCCCATCAGGCCTTGCGGTCTGATGGCGAGGAAGATCATCAGGGAGACGAAGATCAGGAGATAGGTAATGTCGCCGTACTGATAGAGCAGCGCGAGGCCAATGGCTTCCATGAACCCAAGGATGATACCCCCCCAGATCGCGCCGGAGATGACGCCTGCGCCACCGATCATCACCATCATGAAGGCTTTGATTGATGTCGGGCCACCCATACCGAGGTTCACACCGGTAATCGTGACCAGCAACCCGCCCACCAGACCCGCAAGCATCGCGCCAAGCGCGAAACCAATCATCGAATAGCGGTCAACATTAACGCCCATCAACTGGGCTGCTGTCCGGTCCTGGGCCAAGGCTCGCAAAGCGCGGCCCGTCTTTGTGTATTGCATCAGGCCGATGAATGCGACGATGGACAGGATCGCAAGCACACAAATCAGGATACGATCATAGGGCATGATAATACGGAAATCGTAGTTAAAGACACCGTCGACGATCTTTGGAACACCACGTTGCTTTTCACCAAATACAATCAGGATCACCGCATCCAGAAAGAAGGCGATACCGGCGGCTAAGAGCATTGTGCTTTCTTCACGAGCCGATCCCTTGATCACCGGGGCGAAAAGATATCGTTCGATCAGCGCGCCCAAAATCGCCAAAGTGACACAGGACATGACAAGGGCCAGAACGAACGGCACGCCCCACTGGCCGTAGAATGTATAGGTAACGAAGCCACCAATTACATACATCTGCCCATGGGCAAAATTGAGGACGTTCATCAGGGCAAAGATCAGGGTCAGTCCAAGCGCGATCATCGCGTATTGGGACCCCAGATAGACGCCATTGGCCAGTATCTGTTCCATGTCGGTTTTCTTTCGTGGAAAAACCCTGGGCCAATGCGGCCCAGGGACGTTCTGCTCAGGAGAGGTCCAAAAGCAGAAAGGGACGTTTAGTCGACTTCAGCGACAAAGAGCGTTTCGAACGCACCGTCCTGATAGACGTTCACCACTAATGGCACTGCAACCTGACGCTTTTGGCCAAAGGAAGTCATGCCGACGTAGCGCAGCTTTGCGTCACCGTTCATGTAGGGGTTTGGTGCTTCAAAAGTGTCCATTTTTGCTTGGAACGCGTCCACATTGTCGATCGCAGAAGGGTCAGCTTTGAGCGTCTCCAGGATGTACTCCAGAGCATACACCTTTGTGTTGGACTCATCGTTGTATTCACCAAACATCTTTGTGTAGCGATCTACGAACTCGTTCATCATTGGCGACGCCAGCTCTGGTGTGGACGCACCACCAACCGAGATAAACCCATTCGCCAGATCACCGGCCCCCTCGGCCAGAACACCTGCGTCCTGCGCAGTCTCTGTTGAAATGATGCCCTGGAAGCCCAGTTCACGAGCTGAGCGGATCAACTGAGGGGCATTTGCCGGAGAAACACCGGACAGCACCAGCAGATCAGGACGTGAGCGCATCACCGGCGTGAGAACAGGCGTAAAGTCGGTGGTATCAACCTGATAGGTCACGTTGTCGGAAACCACTTCCATGCCAAGCGCTGTTGCGGCTTCGACGCCACCATCACGCTGGCTAAGCGGATCAGATTCGTTTGCCGCGACGAAGGCGACCGTTTTGACGCCCTTCTCTTCCATCAGGTATTTGTAGATCGCTGGGCCAGACTGATAATTGGCGACCATGCCCAGAACCGCGTTAGAGGCCGGTGCCTGATAGAGCTCTTTCGGAAAAGCGTAAGGAAAGTACATGATCCCGTTGGACTCGGCCACAGGGCGTACAGCTGCCGCACCGTCGTCAACGTTTGGACCAACGACATAGTGGATGCCCTCTTGGGCCATTTTTTCCATGCCCGCAATTGCGCGCTTAGGGTCCTTCTGGTCATCAAACGACACAATTTCAATGTCATAGGTTGTGCCGCCGATGGTGTAACCGCCGGTCTCGTTGATCCAAGTCGCACGCGCTTCCATCGACCGCTGATTGGAAATTCCCCACGCCGCAGCAGGGCCGCTGGTCACGCCAACAAAGCCGATTTTCAGAACTGGGTTCTCTGCGAAGGCAGCCGTTGCCCCAAACGCTGTCAGTGTTGCAGCCGTCAAAGCTGCCTTCATAAGTGATCTTCGTTGCATTTCTTAACTCCCGTTGAATCTTGTTTCGACACGTTTCGCGCCATTCTTGGCCGGCAGTTAGATGGAATCTCCATGCATGCCGCGCCATCATTCCACGATTGTTAACAATCTTTGTCAACATATTTGGCATTTTGATCGACAAACCAAAGAGCTTGGCCTTACACTGATTGAAGTTTAAGCGTTTACCTCCAGCCTAAGTCGGGAAAACAGTCAGTCTTGAAAGTCATCTTGTGTCATCCAACCCGCAGCAAAGCAGAATAGTTACACCGGATCCAAAGTCGGGATCAGATGAGAGCCTTATTGTTGAGCGAATCTACAGAGCCGTCATGGAACAACGTTTGGCGCCGAATACCAAACTGAGTGAGGCGCGCCTCTGTGAGACATTCGGTGTTGGTCGCATGCGCATTCGGCGCGCACTTCTGCTCCTCTCAAGTCAGGGCATAATTGAACTGCAGTCAAATCGCGGTGCCTATGTCGCCTGTCCCGACAAGTCCGAGGCAAACGATGTCTTCGCGGCACGGATGTTGATAGAACCACCACTCGTGCGGCAACTGGCGCAGAACTCTGGTGATATCGATCTGACGATCCTCACTGAACACATTGCTCTCGAAGACGCCGCACGCCAAAAAAAAGAGCGCACTGAAATCATTCGATTGTCCGGTGAGTTTCACACGAAACTCGCCCAAGCGACGGGAAACAAGTTTATCTTCCGCATGATGCGCGAACTGGTCACGCGGACATCGCTCATTGTCGGCCTCTTCGGATCATCCGAAAACGCCAGTTGTCCGGATGATGAACACAGCAACATCCTGAAGGCGATCCAGTCCCATAATCCAGCGCTGGCTGAACAACTTCTCATGTCTCATCTCGACCACATTCAAAGCGGTCTCGATATGGAAGCTTGCCAGGAACCCCAGGATGACTTGGCAGCTATTCTTGGTTCGGATTGATCAAGGGTGCCTGCGAATTCCGGTTCGCTCGTATTGGACCTGTCGCGGTTTGATGCCGCTCCTTTGATAGCATTTACTGCAACAAAGGAGATCGACTATGGGACTGAAACGGACGGACGAATTCCGCCAAGATGCAGTGCGGTTCAGTTTAGTTGCTATTTCGTCTGCTACACGCCTAGGATGATCAGGCCTTGAATGACTGCTTTCACCGCTAATATCGAGTGATCTTGCACCAGCAGCGAACTTCCGGTTTCCGCCCCACGCGTCGAACAAGTCGCCGTTGTCTACAGTGCTCGCTTGACCATTTCAGATCGCTGAAATACACCCATATGCTGTGAGCGGGCGTTGTGTAATGGTAAGACCCTTGCCTTCCAAGCAAGAGATACGGGTTCGATTCCCGTCGCCCGCTCCACGAATTTTTTTCAGACACATTACCGACAAAGTTGTCTATGAATAGAGATTAAGATTATGTAATTATTGCTTTTTTGGATATTTAGGCCGCAGCCTTCCAAGCTGATGATACGGGTTCGATTCCCGTCGCCCGCTCCAGACATCCCATCCTGCATTGCCCGCGCATACGCCCGACTTGGCAAACGCCATTCTGCCTTTGGTTCAACGTCCAAATTTTCGGATGCGACACCGGGGGTGCTTGACCCCGGCGTATCCGCGGGCCATGACCAATCGACGAAATAAAAGGACGTTGCATGGCTCGCACTCCGACACCGACACCACCTGTGATACCTCCCGGCTCTGCCGCGGAGCCAGAGCGTGCCAAATCCAAAAAGATCGGCGCATTGCGCGCATTGGCGCCATTCGTGTTGCCTTATCGCAAGTTGATGGCTGCGGCGCTGCTGGCGCTGGTGCTGACGGCGATGTTGTCATTGACCCTGCCACTGGCGGTGCGCCGGGTGGTGGATAACTTCGGCGCGGCTGATCTGGCGTTGCTGGACTACTATTTTCTTGCTGCCTTCGGCGTGGCCGCGCTGTTGGCGCTGGGCACCGGGCTGCGCTATGCGCTTGTCACGCGGCTGGGAGAGCGGGTTGTGGCGGACATCCGGCGCGCCTTGTTTGACCGGGTGATCGGCATGAGCCCCGCGTTTTACGAACGGATCATGACTGGCGAAGTGCTGAGCCGGATCACCACGGATACCACGTTGATCCTGTCGGTCATCGGCTCTTCGGTCTCCATCGCGCTGCGCAACATTCTGGTGTTTGCGGGGGGGCTGGTGTTGATGCTGCTGACCTCGGCCAAGCTGACGGGGTTGGTCTTGCTGGTTGTGCCTGCCGTGATTGTGCCGATCCTGACGCTGGGGCGGCGCTTGCGGATGATCAGCCGCGAAAATCAGGACTGGATTGCGGCATCTTCCGGCAATGCCTCAGAAAGTCTGGGTGCCGTGCAGACCGTGCAGGCGTTCACACATGAAGATGTGACCCGCGGTGCTTTTGCCGACATGACCGAAAGCTCCTACCTTGTGGCACGCCGCCGCATTCGCACGCGCGCCGCCATGACAGTGATTGTGATCTTCCTCGTTTTTGCGGGCGTGGTGGGCGTCTTGTGGGTGGGGGCGCATGACGTGCGCAATGGGGCGATGACCCCCGGCGCATTGGTGCAATTCGTGATCTATGCCGTACTGGTTGCCGGCGCGGTTGCCGCACTCTCGGAAATCTGGGGCGAATTGCAGCGCGCTGCGGGTGCGACGGAACGTCTGGTGGAACTGTTGCAGAGCGAGGATGCTGTCGAAGACCCCGCCCAAGCGGTGCCGCTGCCGGAGCCTGTGCGCGGGCAAATTACCTTTGAGGCGGTCGATTTCACCTATCCCGCGCGGCCCGATACGCCAGCCTTGCAAGCCGTCGATCTGACCATCAATCCGGGTGAGACTGTTGCGTTTGTCGGCCCGTCCGGTGCGGGCAAGACAACGATCATCCAACTGATCCTGCGGTTTTATGACCCTGCGTCTGGTCGGATCATGCTGGATGGCATTGATCTGCGCGACATGGCGCGTGATCGCTTCCGGCAGGCGATAGCGCTTGTGCCGCAGGACCCGGTGATCTTTGCCACATCTGCGTCTGAAAACATCCGCTTTGGCCGCCCCGATGCCACCGATGCCGAGGTGGAGGCCGCGGCAAAGGCTGCCGCTGCGGACGGGTTCATTGCAGCGCTGCCTGAAGGCTATGACAGCTTTCTGGGCGAACGCGGCGTGATGTTGTCGGGCGGACAAAAGCAGCGCATCGCCATTGCCCGCGCGATCCTGCGCGATGCGCCGGTGCTGCTGCTGGATGAAGCGACCAGCGCGCTGGATGCGGAAAGCGAACGCGCCGTGCAGGGGGCGGTTGACCACCTGAGCAAGGGACGCACAACACTGATTGTTGCCCACAGGCTGGCCACTGTGAAGAAAGCTGACCGGATCGTCGTGCTGGAGGAAGGTCGCGTCGTGGCCATCGGCACCCATGATGAACTGGTGGCAAAGGGCGGTCTCTACGCACGTCTGGCCCGGCTTCAGTTCACCGATGGTATCGCTGCGGAGTGATTTTCGCGGGTTTTCCCCTTGCGCGATGGGGGCGGGCCGTCAAACATGACCCCAGCGGAAATACATCAAAGGGAGTATTGTGATGGGTTTGTGGAGTTTTGTGAAAGGTGCCGGCAAGAAGGTCTTCGGCGGCGATGATGAGCCTGAAGTCAGTGGTGCGGCATTAAAAGATGAACTGAAAGACCTCGGGCTTGATGCTGAAGGGCTCGACATCTCTGTGGAAGGGGACAAGGTCAAGATCAGCGGCTCCGCTGCAAGTCAGGAAGTGCGGGAGAAGGTCATTCTTGCCGTCGGCAACGTCGAAGGCGTGGCCGAAGTCGAAGACGACATTTCCGGCGGGGACGGGGAGCCGACATTCCACACTGTCGAAAAGGGCGACACCTTGTGGGCCGTATCAGCCAAGGCGCTGGGCAGCGGTGCCCGGTACATGGAGATTTTTGAGGCCAACAAGCCGATGCTGTCTGACCCGGACAAGATCTATCCCGGTCAGGTGCTGCGCATTCCTGCGGCCTGAAACCGCCTGAATTTATGACAACAGGGCGCGTGCCAGACCGGCACGCGCCCTTTTTGCGGCCCGCAGATGCGATTTCGTGGAATTGACGCAAGGTTCCGCCACCAGGTTTGCTTGCGCATTGCGCGAATTCCAAGCATTCTGCGCGCTAATTTTAGCAACGCCCGCAAAGTGGCGCTCAGGGGAGGATGACAATGGGATATGCCGGTTTGGACGACCGCAATGCAATTGAAGGCGAAATGGCGTGGAAGGACCGGGATGTACCGGTAACGCTATACGGCCAACTGAGCCAGACGGCGGGAAAGTTCCCAAACCGAAGCGCGATGAGTTTTCAGCTTTTGTCCGGTGCGACAGACAAGAAAGAAACGCTGAGCTGGAAGCAACTGCATGAGAAGGTTTCCCAGACGGCGAACCTTTTTCGCTCTCTTGGGATCGGACCCAAGGACGTGGTGGCCTATGTTCTGCCAAACAGCAATGAGACGTTGCTGACCCTGTTGGGCGGTGCCGTGGCCGGTATTGCCAATCCCATCAACCCATTGCTTGAGGCGGATCAGATCGCTTCCATCCTTCGCGAAACCGGTGCGTCGGTGGTTGTCACCCTGCGGCCGTTCCCGAAAACGGATGTGGCTGAGAAGACCGCCGAAGCCGTGAAAATGGCGCCGGGCGTGCATACCGTGCTTGAGGTGGATCTGGTGCGGTATCTGACACCGCCCAAGTCGTGGATCGTGCCGTTCATTCGCCCCAAGGGGAAGGTGGGCAATCAGGCCAAATATCTGAATTTCAACGCGGAGATCGCCAAGCAGAAAACCACGCTGGATTTCGAGGATGTGCAGGAAGACCGCGTGGGCTTCTATTTCCACACTGGTGGCACCACGGGGATGCCGAAAGTCGCACAGCACCTCTATTCCGGGTCGATCTACAATGGCTGGGTTGGCACCACGACGTTGCTGAGCGAGGAAGACGTGCTGCTGTGTCCGCTGCCGCTCTTCCACGTGATGGCCTGTCAGGTGATGGTGATGGGGGCGCTGGCCTCTGGCGCGCATGTTGTTTTCCCGACGCCTCAGGGCTACCGGGGCGAGGGGGTGTTTGATAACATCTGGAAGCTGGTCGAACGCTACAAGGTGACGTTCGTCGTCTCCGTTCCCACGGCGCTGGCGGCGACCATGCAGGTGCCGGTCAATGCCGACATCTCTTCTGTCAAAACGGCCTTCTCAGGCTCCGCACCGCTGCCGCTGGAATTGTTCAAACGGTTTGAAGATGCGACCGGCATGACCATTGTCGAAGGCTACGGCATGACGGAGGCGACCTGCCTTGTGTCGGGCAACCCGATTGATGGCGTCAAGAAGGTCGGCTCCATCGGTATCCCGTTCCCCTATACGGACATCAAGATCGTCAAAGGCTCCGCTGACGGGGACGTCGAAGCGGGCGTGGATGAGATCGGTGAAATCTGTGTGGCCAACCCCGGCGTCTATGTTGGGAACACCTATACCGAGGAAGACAAGAACAAGGGGCTTTACTACAACGATACGCACCTGCGCACGGGCGATCTGGGCCGCGTTGATGAAGATGGCTATCTTTGGATCACGGGGCGCGCCAAGGATCTGATCATTCGAGGCGGCCACAACATTGACCCTGCCGAGATCGAAGAGGCATTGCTGGGCCACGAAGCGGTCGGATTTGCCGGGGCCATTGGTCAGCCAGATTCCCACGCGGGCGAAGTCCCATGTGCCTATGTTGAGTTGGTTGAAGGCGCATCTGCCACTCCTGACGAACTGATGGCCTTCTGCAAGGAGCACATCACCGAACGTGCAGCCCTTCCCAAACACATGGTCATCATGGACGAATTGCCTAAAACCGCCGTCGGAAAAATCTTCAAACCCGACCTGCGTCGGGAAGCGATCATTCGCATCTATGACGGATCCCTGACGAAAGCGGATCTGCCTGCACGGGTGGAAGAAGTGATCGAAGACAAGAAACGCGGATTGGTTGCGCGCATCGTGATGAACGGTGCCTCTGAGCAGGACGTCAACGCCGTGCTTGGATCCTTCACCCGCCCTTGGGAGGCTGTGTGAGCGAAGCGGACTACGAACAACTTCTCGATGACGAGGTCCGCGCGTATATCGCGCGGTCCGCGACCTTCTACCCGCCGGGTACTGTATCGCTGAGTATCGACGAACAGCGCGCGGTTTATGACCGCATGTGCGACGCGTTTAATGCTGGGCGCCCCGAGGGAGTGAGGGCCAGTGATCTTGCCTATGGCAATGTACCGTGTCGCTTGTATGAGGGTGCAAAATCTTCGGAGATCACGGTGATCTACTACCACGGCGGCGGGTTTGTCGTGGGCGGGCTGGAGAGCCACGACGATGTCTGCGCCGAGATTTGCGCGCGGACGGGTTTTCGGGTTGTGGCGGTGGACTATGCGTTGGCACCGGAGCACCGGTTCCCTGCGTGCTACAACGATGCGCTTGCAGCCTACACCGGGGTGCGCGCGGCATTTACGGGGCCGATCCTGTTGATGGGCGACAGTGCAGGCGGCAATCTGGCATCGGGCATAACCCATGCAGTGCGGCCTGACGGAAGGGTCATAGGGCAGGTATTGATCTATCCCGAGCTTGGCGCAGACAGGCACAAGGGCAGTTTCGTAGAACACGCGCATGCCCCTGAACTGACAGCTGCTGACGTGGTGGCTTACAGGATCTTGCGTTTTGGCGTTGCGGACCCGCCCGCAGGGGATCCGCGCTATTTTCCGTTGCAAGACAGGGATCTGTCAGGCCTGCCGTCGACGGTCATTCTGACGGTGGAATGTGATCCGCTGGCCAGCAATGGTCCGGCCTACCGCGACGCGGTCCGCGCAGCGGGCGGGCAGGCGGAATGGATCAACGGCAAGGGGCTGGTGCATGGATGCCTGCGCGCGCGGCATTGCTCGGTACGGGCGGGGGCGTTCTTTGATCAGATCGTCGATGCGGTGGATGCCTTGGGGCAGGGGCGCTGGCCCTATTGATGGCCGCAGGGTGCGCATCTATTGCGCACCTTCCCGGTTGGAAAAGTCAGCACGGTGCGCAGTAAAGGCGCACCCTACGGAGTAAGGAAGCTGCCTGCTTTCATGGTCTCTGCGACAGGCGCGCCAAGGCGGTGCAGGATTGTCGGGGCCAGTTGCAACTGGTCAATCACCACATCCTCAGCCGGACCCTCTGCATCGCCGAAATAATAAAGCGCCGCTTCCTGCTGCAAGGGATCACGCCCGCCATGATGCCCGCGCGCGTCCTGTCCATGATCTGCCGTCACAATCACTTCATATCCCGCAGCACGCCACTTGGGGATGAAGGGGGCCAGCATCTCATCCATCACAAAACAGGCGTGATCCATCTCCTGGCTTTCGTGGAAAAATCGGTGGCCCATGCTGTCCAGCGTGCAGGTGTGCAGCATGCCGTAGTTCAGCCCGAACCGTAGACACAGGTTCGTCAGCGTACCGAACAGGTCCACGTCCGACGGGGTCATCTGGTTGGCCTGACCATAGCCCGTCATCGTGTGAAAGCGGCCGTGATTGATGGTGTCGCTCTCCGGCTCATCATACTCGACATCGCGGACGAAATCGAAAGGGTGGCGGTTGAAGAACTCCGACCAGAAGGAATGCGCAACAGCCCCGGTGACGCCGCCCCCCTGGCGCACTTGTGAAAACACATCCGGATGTGTGAGGCGGAACACATTGCCATTGCCGGTGCAGCCGTGCTCCGCCGGGACAACGCCGGTGTGGATGGAAGCATAGCAGGAGGCGGATATCGACGGCAGCACAGACCGGATTTTCCAGACACGCGCATCACCCGCATCGACCCAGCCTTCGAGGTTGCCGAACAGACGCCGCCAGTTGCGATAGGGCACGCCGTCCAGAATGATCAGCAGCAGTTTCTTGTCCATATGCACCTCCCTTTTGCGCCACGCTGAGGGAGGATGAAGGGGAGTGCAAGGCCCCAGATGCTCAGAACACCGCGTGATCGCCGCGTTCGAGGACGGCCCGGCCAGAGATCAGCGCATCGTAGTAGTCAAACAGCCTGTCTTCGCCGAATTCCGGTGTTGCATCGGCATCGTAGCACTGGCGCGCTTCGTCCCACAGCAGCATGGATTCGCTGGCGTAATACTGGCCGATCCGCGCAAGCTCCGCCTTGGTGGCGAGCTTGGGGCTGATCCGCCCAAGGCCCGACAACACGCCGCCGATGCCGCTGATAAATCCAAGCGGTACATGCCGGAACTTCGGCGGTCTATCTGTCGCTTCAAACAGGTGGTCGCCCATGTCACGGGGGCTGAGTGCGGGGCCGGGGCCGCCGATGGGCAGGATGCGGTTGTGCAAGGCGGGATCATCGAGGCAGTTGCTGATGTAGCGTCCCAGATCGCGATCACTGATGGGTTTGCAGGCTGTCAGGCGGCCGTCGCCGAACAGAAGGTACGGTTTGCCCAATTGCACCCGCTTGACCTGCCCGGCGAGCGATTTGAAAAAGGCCGTCGGGCGCACGATCGAGTAGGTCAGACCGGAGGTCACCAGCTCTTCTTCAAAGGCGCGCTTTGCGTGCTGGAAGGCGAGCCGGGGTTTCTGCACGCAAATCGCGGAGAGCAGGACCATCTGGCGCGCCCCGGCAGCCTGCGCTGCGGCCAGAACCGCGCTGTTGGCGCGGTGGTCGATGGCCCATGCGTCAGATGGCACCCCGGTCCGGGAGGCGAGGCAGGAGATAACGGCGGTTGTCCCGTGATCCCGCATCGCCTGCGTCAGCGGGGCGGGATCGGCAATCTCCCCGCTATGGAACGCAACGCCCCCGATCCCCGGATCACGCCGCCCATAGGCCAGGACGGTGTGCCCTGCCTCTTTCAGGGCGATGGCTGCCGCGCGTCCTGCGGTGCCTGTCCCACCCAGCAGAACGACGGATTGAGGAGTGGCTGCGCGCATCGGGATCCTGACTGTTGGTCCTTCACTCTAACGGCGGCGGTGCTGTGCTCGCAAGGATGTGAGGGGACGTGATGGGCAGTTTGCTTTGCCCCTGTTGTCAGGCGGTTAAGGTGAAACACCGCAAATCAAGGCCGGGGGACCAGATGAGCAAAAAATCCAGAACCAACAAGCGAAAGCAGGCGCAGGTGGCGAAACAAGCCGATGTGTCCGCTGCTGTGCCGAACCGCCGCGCCATTCTGAAGATGGCGGGGGGCGGTGCGCTTGGGGTGCTGGCCTTGGGCGGGGCAGGGTATGTCGGGCGCGGATGGTATCTGGCTTATGCGGCAGAACATGACCTGACCCGTATCGGGCAGGGCAAACCCGTGGTCGTGCAGGTGCATGACCCGACCTGCACGATCTGTACCGCCTTGCAGGGGGAAGCCCGCGCCGCCCTGCGCGACTTCGGCGAATGCGATATGCTGTACCTGATTGCGGACATCAAACAGGATGCGGGCTTTGCCTTTCAGGCCAAACACAATGTCCCGCATGTCACGCTTGTGCTGTTTGACGGCGCGGGCGAGGTGCAGCAGGTGGTGACGGGCATGCGCAACAGTGCAGAGCTCAGGACGATCTTCGCAGGCCATTTCGCGGCGCATGGGGCGCAGAGTTAATTCCCTGCGCTTTCCATTTTCCGGTTCGCCAAGACCTCTTCCAGCCAGCCCAGTTTCATCTCTGGCACTGAGCTGAGCAGCAGGTCGGTGTAGTCATCAAAGGGCGGTGCCAGGACCTGCGATTTCGGGCCATACCGCACGACGGCGCCTTGGTACATCACCGCAATGCTGTCCGCGATGGCCTTCACCGTGGCCAGATCATGGGTGATGAAGAGGTATGACACGTCCTCGCGTTTCTGGAGCTGCAACAACAGCTTGAGAATGCCATCGGCCACCAGCGGGTCGAGGGCTGAGGTCACTTCATCACAGATAATCAGTTTCGGCTTGGCCGCCAGCGCGCGCGCGATACACACACGCTGTTTCTGACCGCCTGACAGTTCCGCTGGATAGCGGTCCTGAAAACCATCACCCAGTTCGATCTCATCCAGCAACTCCTGAATGCGCTCCTGTTTGGCTTTGCCTTTGAGGCCAAAGTAGAACTCCAGCGGGCGGCCAATGATCGTGCCCACGGTCTGGCGTGGGTTCATCGCGGTGTCGGCCATCTGGTAGATCATCTGCAATTCGCGCAGATCGTCGATGGGGCGGCTGGGCTGATCGGGTGTCAGGGTGCGTCCGTCGAAGGTGATCTTGCCCTGTGACGGCGGCAGCAGCCCGGTGATCACACGCGCAAGTGTGGACTTGCCTGAGCCCGATTCCCCCACAATCGCAAGGGTCTGACCCGGATGAAGTTCGACATTCACGTCCTTCAGAACATCGAAATCGGTGCCGCGATAGCGCGCAGTGATGCCTTCGACCCGCAGCAGCGGATTGTCCGTCGGCACTTTTTCTTCGTGCGCGATGGACCGGACAGACACCAGCGCCTGCGTGTACTCTTCCTGCGGGTTGTTGATGATCTGATCAGTGGTGCCGTATTCGACCGTATTGCCCATGCGCAGCACCATGATGTGATCGCTGACCTGCGCCACGACGGCGAGGTCATGGGTGATGTAGATCGCCGCCACGCCGGTGTCGCGGATCGCTTCCTTGATGGCGGCCAGCACGTCGATCTGCGTGGTCACATCCAGCGCGGTCGTTGGCTCATCAAACACCACCAGATCGGGTTCCGGGCAGAGGGCAAGTGCGGTCATGCAGCGCTGCAATTGCCCGCCTGAGACCTGATGCGGATAGCGGTTGCCGATGTTTTCGGGATCGGGCAGGCCGAGTTTCTTGAACAGTTCCACCGCGCGTGCTTCGGCTTCCTTGCGGGAGAATTTGCCTTGCAGGATCGCGGCTTCGGTCACCTGTTCCATGATCCGCTTGGCCGGGTTGAACGAGGCGGCGGCGGATTGGGAGACGTAGGTGACTTCCCCTCCACGCAGTTTGCGCACATCGCGCATGCCCGATTTGAGGATGTCGCGACCACTGACGGTAACTTCGCCACCGGTGATCTCTACCCCGCCACGGCCGTAAGCCATGGCGGCAAGGCCAATGGTGGACTTGCCAGCGCCGGATTCCCCGATGAGGCCCAGCACCTTGCCGGCTTCCAGATCGAAATCCACACCATGCACAATCTCAATGGGTCGGGGCCGTTCGCCGGGGGGGAAGATCGTGGCGCCAATCTTGAGGCCACGGACCTTGAGCAAGGTGTCAGACATCAGCCGCGTCCCCCTTTGAGCGATGTGGTGCGGTTCAGGATCCAGTCCGCCACGAGGTTGATGGAGATGCAGAGCGTCGCAATGGCGAAGGCAGGGTAGAGCGCGGCGGCGATGCCGTAGTTGATGCCTTCCTTGTTGTCTTTCACGATGCCGCCCCAGTCCGCCTGCGGTGGCTGAACGCCAAGGCCCAGGAACGACAGGGTCGAGATGAAGAGCACCATGAAGATGAACCGCAGCCCCATCTCCGCGACCAGCGGGGAAAGGGCGTTGGGCAGGATCTCCCGGAAGATGATCCAGGCGGTTTTCTCACCCCGCAGACGCGCGGCCTCGACATATTCCATCACCGTGATGTCCACAGCAACCGCGCGGGACAACCGGTAGACGCGGGTGCTGTCCAAAAGGCCCATCAACACGATCAGGATGGTGAGCGTTGTGGGCATGACCGACAGGACCACCAGTGCGAAGATCAGCGAGGGGATCGACATGATCAGGTCGACAAAGCGGCTGATCAGCTGATCAACCCAGCCCCCGGTGACGGCGGCGAAAAAGCCAAGTGTGGCACCCGTTGTGAAACTCAGCAGGGTGGCCATTGTGGCGATGAAGATCGTTGTCTGTCCGCCGTAGATCAGGCGTGTCAGCAGGTCCCGACCGATGCTGTCCGTGCCCAGCAGGAATTCGCTGGAAGGTGGTTCCCAGACGTCGCCAACCACTTCGGCCATGCCGTAGGGGGCGATGAGGCCTGCAAAGATGGCCATGAGGAAATAAAGCCCGGTGAAGAACAGGCCGAAGAGGGCTGCGGGGGGGATATTTCTCATTTGGGATGTCTCAGACGTGGGTTGGCGAGGATAGAGACGATGTCAGCTATCAAGTTCAGGCAGATGTAGACGGCCGCAAAGATCAGGCCACAGGCCTGCACCACGGGCACATCACGCTTGGTGACGTGGTCCACAAGGTATTGCCCCATGCCGGGGTAGGCGAAGACCACTTCGACCACGACGACGCCCACCACCAGATAGGCGAGGTTGATCATCACCACGTTGACGATGGGCGCGATGGCGTTGGGGAAGGCGTGTTTGGAGATGATCTTGAGCATCCCCATGCCCTTGAGCTCCGCGGTTTCGATATAGGCCGATTGCATCACGTTCAGGATGGCGGCGCGGGTCATGCGCATCATGTGCGCCAGCACCACAAGTGTCAGCACCATCACGGGGATCGCAATCGCGTTCAGTTTCTGTCCCAGACTCATGGAATCATTGATGATCGCCACGGAAGAGAACCATCCCAACTGGATCGAAATCCAGTAGATCAGCACGTAACCAATCATGAATTCAGGGATCGAGATCGTGGTCAGCGTGACCCCGGAGATCAGTTTGTCGGGCCAGCGGTCCTTGTAGCGCACGGCCAACAGGCCGAGGAAAATCGCCAGCGGGACCGAGATGACGGCCGCCCAGAAGGCGAGGAACAGCGTGTTTTTGAGACGGCCCGACAGGCTCTCGGCAATGTCGCGACCATTGGTCAGTGCGGTGCCAAGATCGCCCTGAAGAATACCACCAAGCCAGCTGAAATAGCGGCTTACAGGTGGTTCATTGAGACCCAACTCAGCGCGAAGGTTCTCAAGCGCCTGAGGCGTTGCAGACTGGCCAAGGATTTGCTGGGCCACGTCGCCGGGCAGCATCATCGTGCCGCCGAAAATAAGGATGGAAGCTGCAAAAAGCAGCAGGATGCCCAGCGCCAAGCGCTGGGCAACGAGTTTCAGGATGGGGTGCATCTGATCAATCCGCCTGTCTTAGGCGTCATTCAACCAGCATTTCACGTGGGAGAAGTTGTTCATCACCGGCCCGTTCGGGTCGTTCTCCCAGCCACCGATCTTGTCGGAGACACCTGCCACAAAGTCGTTGAACATCGGCAGGATCAGGCCGCCTTCTTCGCGCAGCATCCGGCCCATCTTGGAATAGATTTCCTTGCGCTTGGCTTCATCCAGCTCTGCCTTGGCGGCGTTGAGCATGTCGTCGAACTCAGGCCGCTTCCAGCGTGTGTCGTTCCAGTCTGCCGTGGACAGATACGCGGTGGAGTACATCTGGTCCTGCACCGGACGACCGCCCCAGTAGGAGGCACAGAAAGGCTGCACGTTCCAGACTTCGGACCAATAGCCATCGTTTGGCTCGCGCTTGATTTCCAATGGAATACCAGCGGCTTGCGCGGATTGCTGGAAGAGAGCTGCCGCATCAACCGCACCGGGGAAGGCGCCATCGGCAACGCGCAGGATGATGGGCGACCCATCATGGCCGGACTTCTTGTAGTGCTCCGCGGCCTTCTCGATGGAATGCTCGCGCTGTGGAATGCTTGCATCAAACAGCGGGTAGGAGGCGTTGATCGGCATGTCATTCCCGATGGAGCCGTAGCCGCGCAGGATCTTGTCGACCATTTCCTCACGGTTGATGGCGTATTTCAGCGCCAGACGCAGTTCGTTGTTGTCAAACGGCGCTGTGTCGATGTGCATGATGAAGACGTAGTGCCCACGGCCCGCAACGGATTCTACCGTCAGGTTTGGCGCGCGACCCAGCAGGGCAGCAACCTTGGGATCAACGCGGTTGATCACATGCACCTGACCCGATTGCAGGGCAGCGGTCCGCGCGGTGGCGTCGTTCAGCACAAGCTGCTCGACTTCATCGGCCCAGCCGCGGTTTTCGCTGTCCCAATAGTCTTCGCGACGTTTGAACGCATGGCGCACACCGGGTTCATCAATCTCGATGGTGTAGGGACCCGTGCCGATGCCGGCGCCTGGATTGTCCATGCCGCCACCGGGCTGGATCATCAGGTGATAGTCGGCCATCAGGTAGGGCAGGTCCGCGTTGGGGGTTTCCAGATCGACAACGAAGTTGTCGCCGTCCACCTTCATGCCCGCGATGCCCTTCATGATGCCCAAAGCACCGGACTGGCTGTCTTCGTTGGAGTGACGCTCCATCGTTTTCATCACGTCGTCTGCGGTCATTTCCTTGCCGTTGGAGAACGGCACGCCTTTGCGGATCTTGAAAACCCACTGTTTTGCATCGGCAGAGGCTTCGACGCTTTCCGCCATGCGGAATTCGATCCCGCCTTCCTTGTTCACCTCAACCAGTGTCTCACCCCAGGAGCGCAGGTTGTTCAGCGGCACTTCGGAGGCGGTCAGTGCCGGATCCTGTGTGTTCGTGCTTTCACCGCCTGAGGAGCCGATTTTCATCATGCCGCCGCGTTTGGGGGTGGCATGGCCATCGGCCTGTGCCTGGCTGGCCATCATGTTGGCCGCCGCAGCGGTGACGCCCAATGCGACCGCACGGCCGACAAATTCGCGGCGGGTCATATGGCCATCGGCCACCTTCTTGGACAGGTACTGGAGTTGTTCGTTCATTGATGTTCTCCCTTTGGAACTTGGCACTTGGCGTGCCTTTGCCGTGTTTATGTAAATAGAATGCCCATTTCAGGCGGGCTCGCAAGGGTTAATAGCCGTCATCGCGTGACGCTTTTGTTACATGTGATCCCTTGGGACCGCCTCTTCGACATCGCGTTCGTAGATGCGCGTCTCTCCTTCCCAGGCTTCCAGCCGTGCGCGGAGGTAGAATGTATCGGGGTCTGACCACATCTCGCAGGTGGTTTCGGTGCGCAGGTCGATATCCCCCCTTTGCAGGGTATCCGACCAATGGCAAGCGCCATAGGCACAACAGGGGTCATCGGGGTGAATGCGCCATGTCTCACGGGCGATACTGCCCGTGATCAGACCGTGGTCTGCGTCTTTGATCATGCCAAAGTCATCCTCGATGAACAGGGTCACGGCACCTGTGACGCGATCTGTTTCGGTGCGCCTGATGTGGTTTTCCTGGCGCAGTTCTTCGGTCTCCCAGGGTGCTGCGGCATCGGGTGGGGGAAAGGCCACTTCGTCGCTGGTGCCGCTGGGGCGTTGCGGCAGGGCAATCTGGCCTGCGGTCAGGTGCAAACTGGACTGATGCGGCGCAGGCCAGATCAGCGGCCAATAGGCATTCGAGATCGCCACCCGCAAACGGTGGCCTTTGGGTACGCGGGTTGCAATGTGATCCAACGACAGCGTGACCTCTTCCGCCGTGCCGGGCGTCATCGGCTCTGGCGCGGACGCGGATCTACGGTGGCTGAGGTTGAGGACACCGTAGGTGATCCGGCTGCTTGCCCCATCGGGATGGACATGGTTCAGCCGCACGGCAATCTGCGCCTGTGGCCGGTCGCTGGCCAGGGTCAACGTGATCCTGGGGGCGCCGACAATGTCCATGTCGAAATCCAGCGGTTCGGTATCGAACGTGGTCGACAGCGCATCATCGCTGCGCTGGTCGCCCGGCATTTCCGGCCCGAGCCAGATCGCACAATACTCACCCGCCTCCGCGCCGCAGTGCGCGGGGGAGGAAATGGTCACGTTGAGGTGGTCGGGATTGGCGCGCAACCCCCGGTCAGTCAGGTGCAGTGTTTCCGCCTCCAGATGGCTGGTGGCGCCGGTGTCTTCGGCAATCCAGTGGCCGGGGCGTTCTGTGTACCATGCGGCAGGACGCACTCCATCCATCAGGTAGGCGCGGTAGTCGGGGTCGTCCTCCACCCCGGTGTCGATGTCCTTGAGCCAGCGGTCCCACCAGCGCAGCGCCTCTTGCAGAAAACCGATGCGCGGTTCCGGCACGGCGAAATGGGGGTATTTGTGCACCCATGGCCCCACGATGCCCTTGGCACCGGGCAGGGCTTCGACCAATTGCGGGACGGCGTTTTTGTAGGCGTCGCCCCAGCCGCCGACGGCCAGCACCTTGGCTTTGATCGCGGCGTAATCCTCGATAACCGATCCGTGCTGCCAATAGGCATCCCGACGTTGGTGTTGCAGCCATCTGGCGGGCAGGAAAGGTTCGTTTTCCAGCCGTTTCAGCCAGATCTCGCGCCAGTCATCGGGGCGCAGGGCGGGGTCCGGTGCACGGGAGGAATAGGACCACATCGTTGCGCCCCAGCCGAGGTTCTCGTTCAGCAGGCAACCGCCCTTGTAGTGGATGTCATCGGCAAAGCGGTCGACGGTGGAGCAGAGCGTGATCACGGCCTTGAGCGGGTCAGGGCCGAGGGCCGCGACCTGAAGCCCGTTGAACCCGCCCCAGCTGATGCCCATCATGCCCACCTTGCCGTTGCACCATGGCTGGGCGGCGGCCCAATTGATGATCTCCACCGCATCCGCCTGTTCCTGGGCGGTGTATTCGTCTTCCATCAGCCCTTCGCTGTCGCCATTGCCGCGCATGTCGACACGCAGGCAGGCATAGCCGCGCATCGCGAAGTAGGGATGGGTCAGCGCGTCACGCGCACAAGTGCCGTCGCGTTTGCGGTAGGGCAGGTATTCGAGGATTACGGGGACAGGATCGTCAGTTGCGTCCTTGGGCATCCAGACGCGGGCGGAGAGGCGGCAGCCGTCGGAAAGGGTGATCCCCATATCGGGGGTTTCGGTGATGTCGCGGAGGGTGTTTTTGTTCATGAGGGAAGGGTTGGGGGAATGCTATGGTTTGTCAATCGTGATGGTGTGGTTGTGGGAACGGGTGGTGGGGCTGCAGGGCTCACCAAAACCAGCAGGTTTCAGACCCACCTTTGCCACCCCCTTGCGCCTGACAGCGATCGTCCCCCTTGCCAAGAGGAATAGCCGTCTCCCGCGAAGAGCGGGCCCCTCGGCGATTCCTCTTGGCAAGCGCGCCGCTCCCTGTCCGACTTGGGGCAGGCAAAGGCGGCTCCGAAACCAGCAGGTTGGGGATCATCGGCGGTCAGGGGCGCGCGGTGTCGAGCCAGATCGTCACCGGCCCGTCGTTCGTCAGCGCCACAGACATATCCGCGCCAAACTTGCCGGTTTGGGTGGGGATGTTGAGCGCTTTGAGGGCATGGGCGAATTGCAGATAGAGCGTTTCGGCCACGTCGGGTTTGGCGGCATAGGAGAAGCCGGGCCGCGTGCCACGCGACGTGTCAGCAGCGAGGGTGAATTGGCTGACGACAAGAGCCGCCCCCTGGGACTGGGCAATATTGAGGTTCATCTTGCCGGCGTCATCTTTGAAGAGCCGCAGTTTGGCGACCTTGGCGGCCAGCGCCTTGGCGGTGTCGTATGTATCCTCCGGCATGGCGCAGACGAAGATGAGCAGACCGGGGCCGATGCGGGCGATCTCGGTGCCATCTACGGTGACCGAGGCTGCACTGACCCGTTGCAGAAGTGCGCGCATCAGTCGTGCCAGCCGATGATGTCATCTGCATCGGCCCGTTCCGTTCGGAAGCTGTTGGCGGGGTTGTCGGGGTCCGGATACCCAAAGGAGATGCCGCACAGGATGTTGCGGTCTTCCGCGATGCCAAGGCGTTCACGCAGCAGCGGGGCAAAGGCGGCGACAGCCGCCTGCGCGATGGTGCCGATGCCGAGCGAGGTCGCTGCCAGCGTGAAGGCGGTGACAAAGCCGCCTGAGTCCATCGCGCCATAGGGGCCAAGTTCCGCCGGGGCGTGCAGGATCGCAACATGGGGGGCGTCGAAGAACGCATAGTTGCGCAGCATTTGTGCCTGACGGCCTGCACGGTCGGATTTCTCGATCCCCACCGCATCATAGAGCTGAAACCCGCAGGTGCGGCGGCGGTCGGCATAAGCCCCGCTGTATTTGGCGGGCCAGTCGAGGTCGGGTTTGGGAACGGTGCCTTGTGCGGCCTCGGTCAGGGCCGCGCGCAGGCTGTCGGTGGCTGCACCGCGGGTGATCTCCAACTGCCAGGGTTGGGCGTTGCACCATGAAGGTGCGCGGCGGGCGGCGGTGACAATCCGGGTGATCACGGCGTCCGGCACCGGGTCAGGCAGATAGGCGCGGCAGGAATGGCGCGCGGTCAGGATGTCGTGCAGGGTATCGTAGGATTGTGTCATTGGTTCACGGCCACTCCATAACCGATGAGGCCTGCCACGATGAGGCCCGCGAGCACGGCAAAGGTAATTTTCAAGGTCGAATAGGGGCGTTCGCCCTGCACCCGGCCCGTGCGGCCATTGACCACAAATCGGTAGGTTTTGCCACGGTATTTGTAGGCCGCGAGCCAAACGGGCAGCAGGATGTGCTTGAACGTCAGATCGCTGAGATCGGTGTCGATGTGCTGTACCCGCTGGCGGTCGCCGCCGATGTCAAATTTCACGTCCCGTTCGATGATGCGGTCCATATAGGCGCGCGCCTCCGCAAAGCCGTCCTGCAGGGAGACGTGGTATGCTTCTGCACGGAAGCCCGCCAGATATTCCGGGCGGTAAGGTTCCATCGCGGAGAGGTCCCAGGGTTCCAGCGCATCGGTAAAGCGCTTGGGCAGGGAGGTGGACGCGAGCACCAGCACATCGTCAAAGAACCGCCGCACGCGGCCCGATGCCGGGCTCCAGCGGACCTTGGGGACCTGTTGCTGCACCCGCTTGCCGTTGCGGGTCACGGTGCGGGTGACGTAATAGACCGTGCCGCGCTGGCCGCGATAGCTGGACCGGGTGTCGGCGTCATAGGTCCAGTAGGGCACATAGATGCCCTGCATCTGGCGGCCCTTGCGGGCGTAGGCCTGTAAGCCGTTGGGCGCGAACCACAACCCGCCCAGCCAGTCTTTCATCGCATCCCGGGCGGTTTCCTGGCCCAGCGCAAAGGGCAGCACACCGCGCGGCTTGATCTGGCGGTGGGTGCCGGTGTCCACCACGACGGGGGTGGCGCAGAAGGGGCATTCGGTGGCGTGTTTGCCGTCACGGAATTCGACCTCTGCCGCGCAATTGGGGCAGGAGGTGACGCGGGTTTCCTCCATCTGCGCGGCAGGCAGGTCCGCAGCAAGGCCTTTCCGGAGGTCAAGTTCGGCCATGGGGTGCAGATGGTGACCGCCATCTTCGATCGCCTGCTGGTTGCCGCAATGGTCACAGATGAGCAGGCCCGCCGCCGGATCAAAGCGCAGGTCCGAACCACAGGTGTCGCAGGGAAAGCGATGCTCTGCCACGGGGGCGGGCGGCGGTGCGGCGGGGTCGGGCATGCAGGCTCCGGCAGGATGCAACAAGGGGGGAGGGCCCGGCGCGCGGGGCGTCGGACCCGGTTTGGATTACGCGC
>Ga0160419_100158_pt1 | contig 47847 bp, 36 predicted proteins | sample CelAP2metagpilot_2_FD_108196 | JGI IMG/M metagenome (GOLD analysis project Ga0160419, IMG submission 108196) | Phycosphere-associated microbial communities from Cellana algal ponds in Kailua-Kona, Hawaii, USA - Cellana AP2-4-25 metagenome pilot ...
GAAAAAAGCAAGAGTGGCGAAGGGGGCGATGCACGAGGAGTTGAGCAGGAGGAACAGAAGATGGAGGGACATGTCCACGAGACAAAAAATTAGACCAGTGTACAGTGAATATTAAAGCATCGCCTGCAAGTAAGCAACAAAAATCAGCTTAGTGGAAGAACATCGGTGGAATGGCTTTTTTGTATGAGGGGAATTTCTTTCCCCCCCCCCCAATCAAACTTTGCTATTCTGAAGGCTGCCGCGGGCAGAATACCCTTCTCTGATCAGTCAGTCTACCAAAAAGCTCTTGCATAGAGAATGGTTCGAGAAGGTTAAAACTTAGGCATAGCTTATTTTGGCACGCGTTTCCCACTTCCTCATAGCGATTTCGCGTGCACGACTCAACAATTAGACAGGTCTTTGCTGATACTCAGCAGTGTTTGACCTGTTTCAGGTTTTAAGTGCAGCGCACATGCTTGTTGGAGACGTCTGCCTCCGGAAGGGAAAAACTGAAGTCAGGACAAATTATAAGGTCATTTTTTAACTTGGTGCTGTACCTGTTATCCATAAGGTTTACATCTCGATAACATCAGCAGAATCCAACTTGCATCGACATCCAATGCTGTTATTACCTATGAGTATGCTCCACAATTCTCATGGCATGAAACTGGCGGAACGATATCTAGGTTGCGCGCTCAAGTGATCTTTCATTTACTTTCGTCCCCGAAATAGTGTAGGAGCCACCAGAATGCCATGCAAGTATGCTGGCGGCAGGCACATGTATTATTTCGACCCTCTCGGGCCAGAGCAAGATGCTGACAGCATGCATATGTCGTGACAGAGCTATGTACAAACCGTATGATATTCATGAAAAGTCCTTTTTTGTCTCCCAGCCTCTGCCCCTGCCCTTGGAATCTTACGCAAGTTCATTCGACAAGCATGTTTGTGAACAATCCATGATTCGAGATTTTGGCGGCTTTTACCAGAGTTGTCCTGCTCATGTCTTGCCATTCTGAGACAAGCAGCGGTGGGTATTAATTCCAGAAGCCGGATAGAACCTTGAGGGCTGCGCGGGAAGCCGTGAAGGGTCAACGTATTTCCCTGTTGCTTGGCTTTTCTAGTATTCTATATGGGAGTGACAAATAAAACGGACATGTAGAATATTAAGGCTGACTGGAAAAGTTAATAAAGAAAATAGGTAGTACAAAGCATAAGACATGTATCGAAGTAGAGGAGCATTGTATGTCCTTGCTGCCACACTAGTGCATTGACAAACCAACGAGATTCAGAGGTCGGGACGCAACGAACGAAGTGAGGAACGACAGAAAGGGCGCCAGTACCACGCCACTGTCGTCTATGCAGGGCCGGAACTGGTACGTCTCCACGGTTACTTGGTAGTACTTGTGTCTTGACGCCGATTACCAAGTATGACATTGAGAGTACCAATAAGGTTGGGGTAGAGTACGAAGTATGTAGGGGTCAAAGTACCCATTGGTACCTCTTATTTCAAGCCATAGTAAAGAAACAGGGAAATCGGGGGCTCCCCATCACCCCTCTGCTTTACGCACAACTTCCAATTGTGTCTCTACTCTTTCTTCGAACCGCGGGGGGCCTGATCATGCCCGAGAAACCATTGTGGTCCTAAGATTGAGAGCAGTAGGGGAGGGGAACTTTTGAATATCAGCCCCCCCCAGCTCTCCGTACCCCCGCGTCATAAAAAATCATTCAGTGTAAAACAGGTACTTGGTACTTTACCAAAAGTACGAATGCTTTTCCGTTGGTAGGTATAACTGGTATAAACTAGTACTTAGGTACCAGTTACGGCCCTGTGTCTATGCACAACCCTTTCCCCCCGCTGGCGGCTGCTGCTGCTGCTGCTGCTGCTGCTGTATCATCTACTATTTCCTATCGCCCTCTCTACCCCCCCTCGCCAACGGCTGTTGGCAAAATTCGCTTCACAATTGTGCCTGGATGCCCCTCCCCGAATCAAGGCGCCATCTGGTACGATACATGTCCCCAGCACTCAACCCGCACATTACAAGGAGCTTTCCGTAACCACTCACGGCTGGGCATCCACAAACGCATCACTGAACAAATCGCTATAGAAGTGTCTTCGGTTCTCTCCTTCAGTCAGGAAAGGAAAAAAATTCATGCCGGACTGGTAATATATATACAAAATGATTAAATCGAGAGGTGAGGTGTACTTGTTAAAAAAGCATGCCTTAGAGCCTTCAAGAAAAGAAGCATGTCAGGGCACCAGCATCCACTTGTCACAGTCTCTGCAGCTGGGGACGTTTAGACAACCCCCTCTCCTTGTTGCCTCCATCTGTCCATACCGCGCCATTTCAACCACTGACGACCCACCACCAATTTCTACCAGACACAGACAATGTCGATTTCACGAAAGGAGATGCCGGCGCCTCCTGCTGCTTCCTCAACGTTGCCGCCGTCTGCGTTTAAAGCCCATCCTCCTTCACAGCAAGAAGGTCGGCCACGGGCGCTCTTCATAATAGCCCACCCTGACGACGAGACCATGTTTTTTTCTCCAACGATTGCCCATTATCGGCGCCAAGGCTCGGCTATGTCGGTGCTGTGCGTCTCTACCGGTAATGCAGGGAAGAGGAGGTGGACTGTTCGTTGTGCATTGCTCATATCGTCTTATGCCGGCATTTTACTCCCTCACCCGCATTCTGCGCCACAGGTGACTACTACGGACAAGGCTCTGTGCGTGGTCAGGAGCTGGAGGAAGGATGCCGCCTGCTAGGCATCCCTCCACAGAGATTGACCCTGCTCGACGACAAGGACCTTCAGGTAAGTATGTCGACTGCACACACTTGTGCCTTTCGACACAGTTGGTTCCAAGAGGGCAAGAGAATTTGATTTTGTATGAGTTATGTCATCAATTTGACATACAATTTGACAGGATGGCCCCGATCATGGCTGGCCAGAGCCGCTTTTGTGTTCCCTCGTCCGCGAGGCCGTGACTCGCGACGATATCGACGAGGTCAGTCCGGATAATATACGCTTGTATGAGATTCTGCCAATTCATTTCGCTATCATACTCAATTAAAAGTCACTTTCTCCCAAGCCCAGGTCGTGACGTTTGACGTGGGCGGCGTATCTGGCCATCCAAATCACGTAGCTCTCGCACGCGCGGTTAGCAGTCTTGTCAGACAAGGAGGAGACGGAACCAGGTTGCCGCCTGCCGTAAAAGTTTGGACATTGGAGACAACCAGTGTCATTCGAAAATACATTGGGCCTGCTGACATCCTGGTGTCAATCTTTGCATGCCTGTGGGTAAGTCTGTGTGGATCACTGGGTCGAAGAACGTGTGCAACGGATCATGGGGGGCGTAGGACCACCAGCAGCACAACAGGTTTTCGTCTTTGCCTCAACGACAGCCCAGGCCTGACTTACAAGGCGATGCTGGCGCATGCGAGTCAGTTTGTATGGTACCGGCGTCTCTTCATCATATTTTCCCGATACACCTACATAAATACGCTGCATGAGGAAGGCACTGGCGCAAATGGGAAGGGGGTGGGGGTCCAATTTGGACATGTGGAAGGCATAAGAGTTAAGAAAGCATAATTAATATTTGGAATAAGAGACTGTGCCCTAGAATGCTTTTATCGCTGCCGACATCAAGATCTTGGTCGTCCAGGTTTGACTCGCGACACACAAGCGCTGCGAGCGTGCATGGGCCGGGAAAGGTGGCGCGAGGTCTTTCTGTGGTCAGAGGCGAGCGGAGGCGAGGCACATGCATATGCTTCTTCACATCCCTGATCACAACTCAAATTCTAATTGCCCTCAGAGCAAAGTCTCTCTGGCGTATTGTCATGCTGCAGTTGCCAGCTTGGGCTCAACTCCCCCTCTCCGTGTTTGTTCATCACGAATACACACACTCACACATACATGCACAGAGGGAAATAGCCTCCTCTCCCAGGCTAGAATGCCTGCTCATACACATGCCAGCATGCCAGCCACCACGGCCTACGCCTCTTCGGAGCCCTCCAGCCTCTTGTCTATTGTAGATCGGACCGCCTATGACCGCCTTATCAAGTCTATCGCAGACGATCTGCCCCAAGCGACGCAGCAAAAGTTCCGAGGTAGGGAAGGAGTCAATATGGACGATGATAGTAGATGAGAGCTGGATAGGCTAGGCTAAGCTGCATCCATGCTGCGTACACACATTTTGCCACCCACTCACACGTACACAAAAAGAGGAGGCCAAGGAGTGCACAGATTACGCGAGGGCACGAAAGCTGATTGAGTTGGTGCTGGCGCAAAGCGCTGTTATCATGGCCCGGCCAGTGGAGAAGGACATCGAGGGCTCCTACCAGGTAAGAAGACGGACGACTAAGCCCCTGCTTCTACTCAAGTAAAGAGCGGAATGCAAGAACGTTTACAGCTTCCCCCTGGATTATCACCTTACCATTGTCCTCGCATGTACACAGGTGCTGATCTCCTTGCTAGACCGACTGTCGGACCCGGCAGACCTTCCCGTCATGGTCGAGCGACTCGTGAGCAACCTCCGCTCCTCCGCAAACGAGAAACCCGGTCTTCGGTAAGACATTGTCGATAACTTCTGCTCAATGTCAATTGCTTCTCATTTCTCCTTTCTCTGTTACTACGCATTTTCTTCCAACCCCATTTCGTCTTCCTCCTCATCCTCCCCTTCACGTCTACAGATTGAAGCTCCTCTCCAATTTCTACAACCTCCTTAAGTCTGGCACACCCGAACGCTTCCAGGTCCTTTTGGCTATCATTGAATATGCACGCGACACCAAGCAGGTGCGTTTGTGGTCGAGACAATGGGTGAAAGACTAGAAGGATGTACACGGCCTCACAGAAAAATGCATGGTTCTTGCTTTTCTCTTACATTTTAACGCTTCATTCCTCTCGCATTTACTTCGCGCCCACAGCTGGAGGTACTTTCGGACTTTTTCGCGAATCTTGAGGACTGGAAGAAGAATTGGCGGCACCTCTCAGAGAAGAACGAGCGACAGCTCTACCTGCTAGTGTCGGACACTCTGGCGAGCGCCGGCAAGAACTCGGAGGCCCACCACTTCCTCATCAAGTACATTTCCACCTTCTCGGAGCAAGACACCGACCTTGATCTTTCCGAGACGGCGGCACTGGCGGTCAAGGGCGTGATTGGAGCCGTCAAGCAGCCTTTGACGGCATTGAGTTCCAGTCTTCTGGGTTTGCCCGCGGTGAAGCGTTTGGCGGCTGACCCGGCACACAAAACCGTGCATGAGTTGCTACAGGTTTTCAGCTTTGGAAAGCTCGCTGATTTTTTGGAGTATGAGAGCAAGTACCCGGGCGTTCTGGCGGCGCAGGGCGTGGACCGCGAGAAGGCCTTGCGGGACATGCGTCTTCTGTCTGTGAGCTTGCTGGCGGCCGAGTACGAAGAGATCCCGTACTCGGCGGTATCGGCCACGTTGCAAATCCCGCACGACGAAGTGGAGAGCTGGGTAGTGCAAGCCATCACTGCCAAGTTGCTGGAGGCCAAAATGGACCAGCAGCAGGAGGTAGTGATGGTCACGCGGGCGTCGCACCGGCATTTCTCCCGCCGGGACTGGTCCAGGCTCCAGGAGAAACTTCACTTGTGGCGTCAGAACGTCAGCAGCCTTCTTGACTCCCTCCGTGATAAGAGGGTGCCCGCTCCCACCCACCAGGCACTGCACCATCATCACCGCGGCTCCTCCCATTCTAATTAGAGGTCAAAGAGGGAGTATGACCAAATGGAAGAGAGGTTGTGTCTTGCGAAGCGACGACGATGAATGTAGGTGGATCCCTTTTTTTGCAGTTGTTATTAGATGGAAAGAAGGAAAGAAATAAGTAAGTCGTATAACAAGCAAATCATATTCGTCTTCTGACTCTCTTCCTCTCTTGTCTTCCTTTTGCTGACACTGAGGGTAGACGAGAAGTCGACCAAAGGAGGCCTTGCTTCCAGATGGAAAACCAAAATGGCGTCGCAACAGAGAGGGCTCGTCTCTTCCTCTCCTTTTTTTGTTACGCTTCTTGTTCTTATTTCTCTCCTTCTTCTTGTTCGTCTTCTTCTCCTCCTTCATCCTTTTCTTCTGTTCTGCTGTCGCTGCACATGAACACATACCACATCCTACTTCCATGAATCTAACACGCTGTCTCCTTCTCCCTCCTGCGCCCTCCCACCCCGTCCGCAATCTCTTTCATAAACGGTGGGAACATGTCCGTAGCAAGACGCAAACTGGGAGAGTAAAAAGAGAGACAGACAATCTGCGGATCCACTATCTTTCGTCCGTCTTAGGTCCTAGATGACATATTATTCTTTCTCCCTCTTTGGGCTCACAATACCTCTTGCATATGTTCTCCTCATTCTGTGCCCTTGCCTTTCGTCAGCCCCTCCATCTCCCATTGCCCCCTTGCAATGTCCACTACTCTCTCTTTGTTGACTGCCAAGCATTAGTGCGGCTCCTCGACTGCTGTTACTGGTACTTCTGATCCTTCTCCTTCACCCCTCTCACTTCATCCCTCCCTCCCTCCTTCCCTAATGCCTCGGGCTTAGACCTCCTCGCACCACTTGTTCTCCTCACGCACCTGCGCCTCCTCCTCGGGAGTGAAGTCGTTTGTGATGTTGAAGGTGCGACGGATCTCCTCGGGCGTCTTTCCCTTGATCATGCTGGCCACTGTGGCGCAGGTCAGGTCTAGCAAGGGTTTTATGTCCATGTAGTTGGCGGCGAGGATGAGCTCGAATAGCAGCTCTTGGTCCACGTTCACGAAGTTCGCATACCAGTCCTGCACCACCTCGTGCATGTTCGCGCTCTTCAGAGGCTGTAGAACGAGGGGAGGGCAAAAGAGGGATGAGTGAGTAAGAGCAGGGGATAGCAGATAAATAAGGGGGGGGGGATGGAGGGTAAGGATATGAGGAGTGCATAAAGATGTGTTTGGCGATAAGGAAGAGGGAGAGGGGAGTAAGATTTATACAGACTTAATTGTTAGGACGGGCACACAACAAAAAATAATAAAAGAGCGAGCAACCACACACAGACACAGGTTCTGGGTACCGATTGACGGGCATATCAAGACATGTCCTTCTCCTTTCCCCAAAACCCATAAGGAACCTCACCTTTTCGATGTCATTCATTGGATCATCCTTATGATGCTTACAGAACTCGATCACTTTGGCCAGCACGCTGTTCTTGACGTTGGGCAACGGGATCTCCTGCGTGTCGGTGTTGTCATCGTCTATTTGGGGAGGGAAGTGAAGAGGGAGCGGGGGTGTTTAATGCGGTGCGAAGAAAAAAAGGGAGGAATGGTGATGGTTAGAAGCGTTTGGCCGTTATTTAATTTGCACCCCCAGGGAAGTACGGGAGGGAGAAGCTCTTTCTTTCCGGTGGGCCATGTCCTTGCCCTCCGCTTTTCGTACTCCACTTTCTCCGTGTATGTACTCCTTCCGCGTGCATGCCCCTCCCGCCCCTTGCCCCCCTCGCCCATACCATCGGGAAGCATGGTTTTGACAAGCTCGCTCATCTTGCAGACTGCCACTTCTACCTCGTACTGGTCGCCTTCCTGGCTGACCAGGTGCACCACCTTGCCGGACTCCGTTCCCTTGGCTTCGTCACTCATTTTTGCTGCTTGAAATGGGTCGGGGACGGAGGCTGGCTGTGGTTTGTGAATTATGGACGTAATTTAAAAATCAGGAAATGAAACGGGGCGGGCACAAGTGTGTGACAGTGGGTGGCTTGGGGAAGACTTCAGAGAATTTCGTGCAATAGCGTCCCTCGACGCGTTGGGAGGGGGCGGATGTCTTCTTGCCGTGACAGTGCAGTCTGTCACGTCTTGAAGGTCCGCGCTATGTGATCATCGGCGTGCTCAATGGTAAATGGTGTCCCTGCACGATATATCGAGGGCTTCTTCTTGTCGCAATTCATTGCCGGTGGGTAGGCATCAGGTGATAGAGGAAGGGGAGGTTTCGCTCGGTCTGTCTTCCTCCCTCCTCCCCTGCGTCCTGCCTCCAAACAGCAAAGCGGCAAGGGTCACAGATATGCACAGGCTCGTCTAGTGCAGGTGTCTGAGTGATAAGCGCAAGGCATGGTGGTTTGTAGGTAAAATGAGAAAACCAATTTGAGTCGGGGTATTGGGAGCTGGACAAGGGAGGATAACGCTGTTGCAATGCCAAAGTTCCTGCACTCCACCCGGCCATACATCGGTTGTGAATGTGTGGTGTGGTGGGTGGTTGCCCGAGAGCCCTGAAATACAACAAGCTTCCCACGGAGCCCGGGTCCAAGCACCTCCCTCTTATTTCGTCATTTTCCTTGCTTTGCTTCGCCGCGTTCTGTTAAGTCGTTTCACTTCTCACTCAGGAGCGTAGGAATGGGCTGCAGCGTTGGCCATTTTGTTGTATGCGACATGTACAGAACCACAAGCCACGTGCATCTCTACAAATGTAGAATACCGCTCACACCCCTCCTAATCTATTCTTTCTCACAACTTAAACAGAGCACCAACCCCCTGACGCCATCGTCATCAGCACAGCCTGGCAAAACATCATGGCCAACAGCAGTGGGAGGGGCAGTAGAAGAAGACGTTTCTAAGCAGCATACAACCATGTCCTCGACCCGGCAAGGTTACCTATGGAAGCGCCAAATCAGCGGAGGCGGGAGCCCACCAGCGGTGCAGCGGGTGTTTTGTGTCTTGGCTGGCACCACGCTCTGGGACTACGACTCGGAGGATGAGGCGGCCTTGGGGCAACGACCGAGGTCCGAAGTGAACGTGATTGGCGTGTCGCCCTGGGACGGTCGGGCGCGGTATCAGAACTACGCGTTTGGGTTCCTTTTCTTGTCGGCGCAGGGCACGACGTATCATGCGGTGGCGCAGAGCAAGGAGGACCTGGAGCACTGGCTGTCTGCCATACGCCTGGGCCTGCAGGTCCGGTTTGGCATCATGGGGTCAACGGGCGGCGCGGATATTGACGACGAGGAAGAAGATGAGGAAAAGGTAGACGAGGAGGGAGAAAAGGAGGTGAATGAGGTGGAAGGGGAGGAGAGTGAATGCAGTCTTTTTCTGCAGGACGAGGCCCAAGGGAGGGCTTTGGAGGATGGAGGTGATAAACACACCATCACAGCAAGATGCGCGTCCGCATCAACCGCCCCAAGAGGAAATAATAAGGGCAGCATGAACGAGGGCAGCATGAACCCACCATCGGCAGTACTGACGTGGAAATCACCATCAACACAAAGCACAAGGAGCGTCACGCCCACATCCACCAAGACCAACTCGGACCCGAGCAGGAGGGAAAATTGGCACTTTCCCGCTTCTTCCTCCGCTTCCTCGTCCTCCTCTTCTCCCGTCTCCTCTTCACATAGTTCTGCGGGAGACCTAGCTGCCGTTATTGGCACCTGCCCAAGCAAAAAGGACAGCGACACATGCGGCATCAGCGGGCAGCCCTTGGGACGATCTAACCCCAAGCACTTTTGTCTGAGTTGCGGTGGCGCCTTTGCCTTGGAATATTGCTCTGACGAAGTCCCGCTTCTACATTTCAAGTACCAGCAGGCTGTGCGTGTCTGTCGCAACTGCTTATTGGCTCAGTATTTTTTGAACCACCTCAAGCTGCTGAATGCCACGTTGCGCACTCACCTACACGAGCTGGAGCTAGAGGGTTGTTCGGTGGCCGACAAAAACTCGGCTAAAATTCGCGTTTTTCGACAATCCTCCCCCGAGGTCGTTCTAGCATGGCAGTTGTACGAAGGGGGGCAGATCGATGCTGCGGAATTTACCGAGTTACTCAAGGCGGACGCTCGTTTGAAGGACGAGCGGCAAAATGGGATGCTGGCCGAATTTCAGACAAAATTGGCGCAGCCTGGGGTGGGGGACGATGCAATTAAATTGCTGCGGTTTTTGTTTGATTTGCGTGATGAAGGACAGCCGGTCAAGTACGCCTTAGTCTTGCAGCGGCTCTTGGCCATCGCGCAGACGGATTTGGCGGCGGTTGATTTTGTCTTACCCCAGCTGCTGCAGGTGTATGTGCTCATGTCGGACCGGGGAGGAGTAGAGCAGGTACTGCAACTGGAGGCGCTGGAAGACTTTCTTGTTAAGATATGCTGCATGTCCACGGCTCAGATTCCTCTGAGAGTGGTCTGGTCCATGATGGGCTACTATGAAGACACGCTGCAACCGAACGCCCCTGCCTCGCTCACGGCGAGGAGGGGCCGTATCATCCGATTAACCCTGCATGTTGAGGCAGCTGTGCGGGGAGACGTCCACTGCTTTAGCGAGGAGATCTTGAGCATCTTTAGCTTTGCAGCACCAGTTCAACTTGCTTTGTTGCGGCGAGAATGGTCCCTGGTGCAAGAGTGCCGGCAGCATCCACTGTTAAGGCCCTTTCCGCCGATGACGGCTTTCAGGAAGATGCATGGAGAGATTGGCGACGATCCCAAGGTTGCCTCTCTGGCTATTGCCGAGACCTTGCGGGCATATGATCGATCTTATTCGGCGCGGGCGAGGGAGATGGGTCACCATGGCGGGAGTCGGGCCATGTTTTCCACCACCAGCGCCGGTGATGGTAGGGGGGCCGGGAAGGAGAACGAAAAGGAGGAGGCGGGGTTGATATCGTTTACGACGCAGATGAATTTTGTGAAAGAGCTGACGGATGCAGCAGAGAGCTTGAGGCATATCGATCCGAGTCTGCGCCGGGAGACGTTGAGGGCGACCTTGCAGAGGATTCAGAATGAATACCATGGTGTGTATTTTCCCATTACGCGTGACTTCGGGAGCATGCCGAGGATTATCCGGGTGTGTGCGGATGAAGGAGCTGTCTTCAGGAGCAAAGCCCGCGTACCTGTCCTTATTTGTTTTGAGGTAATTCGACCCACACCGAAAGAAGCAAGCGGGCATCATCAACAACGGTCAGGGTCGGCTGCGACCTACATGTCGGAGCAGGAGGCAGAGAATCTACTGGACAAGAGCTCTTTGCACGAACGAATGATCAGCTTGGGGTTGAGTGGTAATGGTAATGGTAGCGCCGGTGGAGGGGGGGCAGGAGCTGATGTTGGCGAGATGGCATCAGGAGCAGCAGAAGCAACACCAACAACTACGACTACAACATACGCCCAGGAAGAGCGAAGGCGGACTTTCTCATTGGCGGGTAACGCGGCCTTAGCAGGCGGGCAAGGAGGCTTGATGCCTTCCTCCGCTGCTGCTGCCGGCATGGTCATCCAACGATATGCCAGTAAGTCGGAGGTTCTGCAGATGGTGCAGACGAGAAGGAGAAGAACAGGAGGCGTGCGAGCGGATGCTGCAGGATCTCCAATTACCGAGGTCAGTGTGCATTCCCCACGCAACGGAAGGCGGGCAGCTCCCTCCTCCTCCTCCTCCTGCTCCTCCTCCCCCTTGCCATCCTCATCGTCTGCAGCGGCAGTGAACTTGGCCCAACTCATTCAGCTGTACGAGCAGAGCTGCGCTTGGAAAGAGACTGCTGATAGAAGCGTCGGTGGAGAAGAGAGAGGCAACATGAGTGCAGGGCAGAGCGTCGAAGATTCAACGGCGGCAGCGGCCATAAACATCCCATCAGCGGTAGCGACCGCTATTGAAGAATTCAAGAAGGGGAACTTAAGCGAGGCTGAGTTGGAGATGTTGGTGGCTAATGACCAACGCTTTCGACAAAATATTCTGGATAATTCTTATTTGGACGTTCAATTCCATGTCTCTATGGCTTTTGGGGAGTCGTGGGCGACGAAGCGGGCACGGATTAAGGCGGCTAGTCCCGACGGGCGGCGACCAGGGTGGGATTTGTTGAGTATGATTGTCAAGAGCAACGATGATTTGCGGCAAGAGGAGTGCATGGTCCAGCTTATTGAGCTGTGTCAGGATATTTTCGTGGAGGCGGGGTTGGATTTGTGGTTGGAGCCGTATGGCATTATATCTACGACAAGCTCCACGGGTTTGATTCAAACCTTGACTGATGCGTTAAGCCTGGATGCGCTCAAGAAGAAGGATGGATATGTGAGCCTAGCCCACCATTTCCAGGCAACTTATGGCCACGATGCCGCTCGGCTGACGCAGGCCAAACGCTCATTTATAACCTCTCTCGCTGCCTATTCGCTTGTATGCTATGTGTTTCAGATTAAGGACCGGCACAATGGGAACATCCTCCTAGACACAGAGGGTCATTTGGCGCATATTGACTATGGCTTCATCCTTGGCATTGCTCCCGGAGGCTCCTTCTCTATCGAGACTGCTCCCTTCAAATTGACCCCCGAAATGGTGGATGTCATGGGCGGGTTGGACGGACCGCTTTTCGACGAGTTCGCCGCTCTCTTTGCCGGCGGCTTCTTCGCGCTCCAGCTTAACATGGAACGCATCGTTGCCCTGGTGGAGATCATGGCCGAACAATCCCGCTACCCCTGCTTCCAAGCCACCGATAAGGCTGTCATCCTCCAGCGCTTGCGCGCTCGGCTTCTGTCAGGAGGGCGCGCGCCCAGCTCCAAGGTAGACACGGTGGCGTTCGCTCTGGACCTAATCACACAGAGCTACAATTCCCTTACTACACTCCAGTATGAGAGATACCAGAACTTTACCAATGGCGTGGCCATCTAAAGTCCGCAAGCTGGTCATGGATGCTGCGAGAACGTGTGTATGAATGAGTGTGGGGGGAAAATAACAAAAAAGAAAATGTGCAGCAGATTGGAGTACTCAACCAAATTTTTGCTAGTAAAAAAGTAGACTAAAGAACAACTAAACTTTAACTGATTGAAACGAAAAATTTCGATAAACTTCACTGTTTACCAACGTTAAGTGTTAAATTTGAAACGATTTCTAAGTCATCAACTTTTAATTCTCTTCTTGAGCAAAGCAAGCTCCAATTGAGCTCTCCTACACATGCGCAGCCACAGCAGCCCGTGCAGCCGGATTAGTTATCTCGCCGCCAGCAAGCCCAGCATCCAAGCTAGGAGAAGAGGCCACCGGCCCATTGTCCATGGCGGAGTCCAAGAATCCCCCATAACTTTCCTGCAACCGTAATTTTTCCACCCTCCGCACGCCCCCCCCTTTAATCCTCGGATCCGTCGGCAATGGCGAGGACTCTTGCTTCCGCAACAGCATCGCCCTCCGCGCTGCCTTTTCCGCCTTCTCATCTCCCTTTCCCCCTCCAGCCACAGCTTCAGCAGTGGCAGTAACAGGAGCCTCAGCCGCAGCCCGGGCGGTACTTCCCGTAGGAATCACCCCTGGTCCGACGGTTTGCGCGAGTCCCCTTGCCGCTTCTTGGGTGTGTGCGTGCAAGTCTTCGACGTAGCTAGAGTTGAGAAAGGCGCCAAGGGAACCGAAATATCCTTCGTGCTCAAGAAAGAGCGCTTCCATCTTCCCCGCGCTCCAATAGTCAATCGCATACGCGAGCCGACGACACGAAATCTTATTGTGCCGCAAGAAGTTCCCCACAAAATAAATATGCGTCGCCTGATGAATCACAGCATTCAAATACGCAACCTGGCCGATGTTACCCGTTATCATCATCAATAATGCCCTCGCCATATCTTCCTCCTTGATCCCCTCCCCTGGGTCTTGCCTCGTGGCAAGCTTCCCAAACGACGAGGCTATCACCGAGGGCGACAAATGAAATTTATCGTACCCCCTTCCATATATATCTCCTACCGTCATATCCACCACATTTGCATCGCCCATCTCCGCTAGATCCAGAACCTCATCAAAGCTTTTACAACCCGTCAGGAGGCGACAGAGTCCCCAGTAAGTACCACCTCCCAAGCTGCTGCCGGAGATACGTTCATATTTTCCCGGGCCTTCGACCTTCAGGATGCTGACACCCGAGCCGATGTTCACGACAAGGTACGGGTAAATAACGTGTTCGCCTGATTTCCGTAAAGGGTAAGGGTAGTGGAAGGGAGGAGGAGGAAGGAGAAGAGGGCTTAGCACATGTGACAAGAACGCTGGAACCAGAGTGCGTGATGGGGAGGGATGCCTCAAGCCTTCTCTGCATGTGCTGTCTTACCTGATCGCTGGACTTTGTATTTCCATTCTTGTTTCAATGAATTCGAGTTGGCGCTGCCCGAGCTCTGGGCGAAAATGGACAGAATGAAAGACAGGAGACGAGAAGTAAGCACACGACCCATTGCTACATGAACAATTATGTCACAATTATGATACCTTAACGCTCTCTTTCTTATTTCTTACCTGCGGTGGCCTTCTTGCTTCCTCCCCATCGTCAGAAATTGCCGGCGAAGACGGAGTCGTGAAGGATGAAGGGAAAGAGCTCTGCAAGCGCGGGGACACCTCAGGATCCTCCTCATCTCCCCCCGAAGAAGGCTGGCCGTCCAAAGACAAGACCAGCCTGCTATCATCTTCAACCGGAAATGCGTACTGCTCTGAATTGCCCATCATCGCTGCACTGTCGTCCACCTCTGCCGTGGAGGAAGTCGAGGTGCCCAGAACGCCGGGTCGGCTGACCTTCCCCTTGGGCAGGGGGGGAATGCCCACGACTGGGTCTCGCTGTGGCGGCGAGGAGGAGGAGACAGTAGAGGATGTCATCAAAAGAGGTGCAGGAGCAGGGGCCGGGGCATATGACCCTCGCCAGCTCATGCGGTGGTCGAGCCCGCTGCTCCCAGGCGAAGGGAGGGGCATGGTTAGGGACTTGTCGGGCTTGTAGGTGTAGCATTCGCCGACAACATGCTGTAAGACAAATTCCAGCCCTCGCATTAGGCAGTCGAGCTCGTCCATTTTGCGCAGGGTAATGCCGAGACGTTCTTGAAAAAGGTCGGAAAATTTGTAGGCGCCCCCACCGGTGCAACCCATGCTGTTAATGCTATGATGGAGGCTGCAAGGTACAAGTGAAGGATTGGAACGAGAAAAAAAGGGAAAATGTGAGGGTAAGTCAGCGGTGACCACGGAAATGAAACACTTGTATGACTCACAGCATTCTTTTAGCTAGCCTGTTGTTACTACCTTCCGCACAACTCACCGGTTGGACTTGACGATGTCCACCACTCGGTCCATGTACCGGGTCTCAAACCGCATAAAATGCAACTCGCCGCCCAGCACCCGTGAGAAGAACGTCAAATTATCATCACGCAGCTCGGCTCGCACGGGGCTGCCTTCTGCTTGCATGAAGTCGTAAAAAGCATCTAATGCCTTGGTGTGTCGCGGGGTGTTGAGATTCTCGAGGGAGGCGCTCCGTTTCAAGGTGGTGGCTTTCTTGAGGGGGTTGTCGAAGTAGTTGGACCGCTTTTTTTGCTGCTGGGTTCGTTCCACCTTGCGGGACTTGCGTGTCTGCTCAAAGTACACGAGCTTACTCAGCGTGCCGCCTACGTCCAGACCAAAAATGGCTATTATGATAAGGGGGGAAATATCAAGAAGGGGTGAGCGAGGCATTCCATCGGTCCCTTTCCCTCCCCTCTCTAATTATTCGGTCCAACCTCTCCGTTATCACTCACCTCCAATATCTACGTGCTTTCCATCAGGACCCAGCGCGTAGGACATGCTCCGCCGTCGCTTCTTTGACCGTGTGCGGGCCGCCACCGCCGCGATGGTCCCTATGGAAATCAGGATGAAGAGAGTAGCTTTGGAGAGGCCCGATCCCACCCGGCTGGCCCGACCGCCCCCTGTGGAAGGTGCCATGGTGCCTAGTAGACTGCGAAGGAGAGGTGGAAGTGGGTTAGAAACGAAATTGAGGGTGTAGAGTGCAATACAAGACAACCCTCACAGTCCAGTACGCCGACGAAAGTGATCGAAAGGGACCGGCAAGAGCCTTCCTCGCCTCCAGCCAAAACATCAAGAAGCTGCCTTTTTCATTGCTGCCTCATTATATTTATCTCAAACCCAACCCATACCCATACAACCACCACCACGACAGGGTTGGTTAAGAAGTGCTGGGACAGAGCCTCCTGGCCGCTCGCATCATCATCGGATCATCATCCTCCCCCAAGCCAGAAGCGAAGCCACAATCCGCAGGTTTCAAGCTTATTGGAAATTATGCCTCTTTACCAACAGGTAAGCATGTTCACACAGAAGTTTTCATGTAAGCGCTGGTGGTCCCTCATTTTGGTCCTTCCCTCAACGATGAATGTCTCACATCCCCCCCCCCCTTCCTCTCTCCCCCCCCTCCCAACTTTTCTTTTGGGAAACTTCAGCTCATTATTGCGCGCGATATTGCTAAGGCACCAGAGCTAACCAATCTATTAAAGCAATGTGCGACTACAATTCTCGGCAGTGGTAAGGTCTTGAGGGGTTCTTTGGAGAATGGCCATGCGTTATGACGAGAGTGGCATTGAGGAAAGCGGTAGACGGACAACTCATCATCTCAACTTTCTCTCGCACAACTTCAGGTGGCGCCATGCGCGGAGTAGAAAATCACGGTATCAGGGCCCTCAGTCATCGGCTACGAAAGTATGTGTGCTGGGAAGGGAATGTAGTGATGCCTATATTGTATGTGAGCATTGATGTCTCGCATTGAACTTCCCCCTTAAAAAATACTAGCGCCTGCCCTCTTCTCGCCCCACCGGAAAATCACGCATGTTCCACTCTCGATCCCCTCTTACACAGCCGCCGAGCCATGGAAGAAGAGCAGAAATACCACTGGCAAGCCCGCTATATCTCGTCCTACTTTGACGCGAGCCCCAAGGCGGTCAAGGAGGTGGAGCGGGTGCTGCGGCTGGACGAGAACGTGTTGCGCTTCTTCACGCTGAGGCCAAAGACTCAAGCCGACCTCATCCGGATACGCAGCGGATTTCGGGCAGCGATTTGGGCAGAGGAGCGCACGGTTGAGACGGTGGCGGAGAAAGCCCGGGAGCAAAAGCAAAAGCTTTTTCATGAGGAGTAAAAGTGGGGTGAATGAAGGGAGGGGAGGTCGAAGCGGTGTGGACAAGTCTGCTCGAAAAATAAGCTTTAAAAAATGAAATCGATGCATGACAACATGATGCTTGAGAAATCTGTGACAAATTCTCTGTTTTTATTTTGCTCGTGCCCTATTTTCTTGATAACACATGTGCCTTGCCGTTCTTGGAAAAAGTTGTCAATTTCTGCAGGGGTGGAGAGGGGTAGGGAAGGAGGGAGGGATGGAGGCGATGGCACGCAAACACATAACAAAACGGAATGGTAAGAGGTTGCTAGAAATGGACTGAACTCAATCTCTTGCCTTTCTTCCAGCTTTCGCGTCTGCTTCATCAAAACAGCGAATTGGAAACAGAGTACTTTAGCCTTTTCTTCTATCCACAAAAGTGTGGCTTCTGAAACAAAAGCCCAACCCACGGTTTATCGCGGTCAATTTGGTAGCTTTCTACTGATACAAGCCCGCCTCTTACTTTGTGAATCTAACAATCATCTCACTCCCCACCAGTAGTCATCCATCATTATACGCAAGTGCAAGGACGCTTCTAACTCCGTTTTGAGACCCAAGCAGCTGCAGCAATGCGTGGTGACTCCATATCCCAATCACCACAAAGCACACGCACCCGCTCTCACCCACGGCATCACTAAGTCGCTGACCTCGTCCACTTCCTTGCCTTCATTTCACAGGCTTTATCTAGCAGTCCGGCGGGACGCTGACGATCACCAGGACGACCTAAGCACGATGACGATGACGATGCAAGCAGGAAGGCGCCACGCCTCCCTTGTCGCCCTCGTCCTCGTCGGCCTGCGGCTCACGACGACCGTTGCCTTCGTCTTCCCGTCGTCATCATTGTGTACGCCATTTCAAGGTAGATTGCTGGGCTGGTCACCTGGGTTTGTAATTGGAAGGGAAGGCGGCACTCGTTGTTGCACCACAATGACTCACCCCGGACTCGTTCTCGATTTCTAACACCTAGTTCGCACACCAACGATGACGACCACCGCGTTGGCAGCCGTCAAGCCCGAAGACCTTGTCATTGCACCGGGTGGGACCAACGATGACGTAAGTATGCGCATGGGGCATGTATCGGAGGGGTACAGGTGTGGGAAGCGCATGTTGCTCAGCAGGAGCAGCTTTTCCTCTGACAACCAAATCAACGCCCAACACCCAACACAGTTCACAAATGAGCAGGAGTTGGACTATCTTGAGTGGCTGGTGCGCAAATACAAGAGGAAGGGGCGGTTGGACGAGGCCCGTGAGCTCGAAGCAGACGTCCGGGCACGTCAGGAGTACGATGTGCGGGCCGTAACGCGACTGAATGATGTCTTCTACCAGGCCTTCACTGAGCAAGACCCCAAGGTCATGGCCGAGCTCTGGTTGCGGGAGCCAGAGGTGTCGTGCATTCATCCGGGGGTGGCGGAGGTGGTGGTGGGGTACGATCGGGTCATGCGTGTGTGGAAGGACATCTTGGCACCCAAGCGGTCGTGGATTAAAATCACGCCGGAGGACTGCCGTGTGGTCGTGCGTGGGAATACGGCTTTCGCCTATTGTTTTGAGCGCGTAGTTCCCGATGCTGCGGGTTCTAATCTAGAGCAGCGGCTGTTCGCCACGAATGTGTTCGTGCGGCGGCAGGGCATGTGGTACATCGGTCACCACCACGCCACTCTCCTGAAGGCCCCCGCCAGCGACAAACCTGCCCAAAACCAACAGCAGCAAAATGCGGCGCTCATGCAGCAGCTGCAGCAGAGCCTGGGTTTAAACGGCAATAAGATAATCAATCTTGGTGGGCTGAAAGGGCAGAACGGAGCAGGCGGGGGAGGTACGGGGGGCTCGATGGGCTCGTTGGACGATTTGGCCGCACAGCTGGGGGCACTAGAAAGGCAGCTGGGCGCGGGGGAGTCGCGGAAACCGCGTGTGCGTATGCTGAAGGATGGGAAGTACCAGATTCTATCGGAGGATGACGATGAGGACGATGATGATGAGGATGATGAGGGGGTGCAAAGGGATAAGGCTCTAACCCGGAAGACAGTGCGTGCGATTCAGCAATTGTTTAATGACGGGCGCATCACTATCGAGCAGAAGCGTCGATTGCTCAACGAGATCATCCAGCACTCCAACCACGAAGTCCCCTCCATGGTCGAGATAGCGTACGAGCTCCTGCTCCGCAATGATGAAGAGGTCGTCGCACCTCAAAGCGGTGGGAAAAGCTTGCCGGCAGGGCAAAAAACTGGTGCATCTACGACCAATATTGCCGCCCCTGCCGATGGGGATGCCTCTGCGGCGGCGACGAGCAGGGAGGAGGATATTTTGAACGAGTTTCTGGAGCAATGTCGGATCATTGCGCAGGCGGGGGAGGAGGACGATGAGTAGGAGTGGGGTCAGGGTTGGAGGGCTCTAGTTAGGAAAATGTGGGCGAGATTTTGTACAGTGCAGTTAAAACAAGGAAGAAAGGAATACAAGGAGATATGAAAAAATAAAAGGAAGCCTGCCTGTTGTAGATGAGGAAGGGTTCATATACCAGAAGTTGCACTTTGGTAGGGCAGGATTAAATTTTGACTTGTTCTAGTCATGTCGTGCCGCAGGGAGAAACAATAAAATGCAGGAAGCACACCCTGAACAGATGGAAACTCATTTATTTTTTGCTTTCGAATTTCAACACTTGCCGTCTCGCTCAAGTCGCCTCCATTACTAATAATAATTATCCCCGCCCCGCCGTCAATAAGCAATGACATCGTCCTAGTATGAGAACACACCGCTTTCCAACTAAACTGCTTGTTTTTGTGTCGATCATCCGTCGATAGCGGTGGCATTGACAGAAGGAGGCATCCTTCGCGTTCGGTCTTCAAACAACTCAGCAGGTCGGTGCTGGTTGATGTCCTCCTCCAGAGGAGACATAAATTTCCGCAGACTCTACCTCAGCGACAGCATGACACATAATTTGTTTGTTACTCCTCTCAGCTGGAAACATGGCCAATCTTCTTTCACGATGACAATTACAGGGGAGAGTGGGCGTCATATATAGGGGAGAATTACCCATGTCTTTTTTCGCGGTTGCAGAAGGCATCACGGTGCCGGGCCTGCAGGGGGCGGAGGTGGCAGGGGGGGGAGGTCAGGAGCCTGGAACAGAGGACGCTGAAGAAGACTGGTGGAAATGCCTGATCCGCTTTGATCCCGACACAGGTAAGACGGAGTTGTACATTTGTTGCCGCGAGGGGGAAGGACGAATAGTGACTCTCTTTCTATGCCATCGTGTATTCACGTTTATGCTCAGTTGGCCTGGGCTCCCACCGGTGCGCTTTTTACATCCTTGACGCGAGGCCCAGCCAAGGGTACTCGGTCCTACATACTTGGCGGTCCGAGCCGAACTCGGAGCTCCTGGAGATGCACTGTTGCAATAAAACAAGAGAGTGCTGGACTCTGGAGAAAGCTGTCGGAGAAAACGGGGAGGTCGTGCTCGTCAGATACCGACCAGGCTCTGATGGTGCAGGGCGAGTGGCTGTAGCCATTCCTGCGACCGAAGCGACCTTCAGGTAAGTTTATTTATTTCTTGCGTTGGTTGATTCGTTCTTATGCAATCGCACCGCTTTTTGAAAATAGGACAAGGGAAATTTATCGCTGTTTTCTACTATATTTGTCACCCGACACAATAATATAGCGTGAGCCAGAACGGGACGGTGACACTCTGCTTACCCAGCGGGGTCGTTGAGTTTTGGAGATGTGGCTTTTCTGACAGCCAGGTGTCAGAGCTGCACCGGGTGGGGATGTTGACGTTAAGTTCGATACTTGGCACCAATACACAAGAACTGTTGTTTAATCATTTGGTGCTAGTCGGACCCCTGTTGTTGGTTGGAACTTCCACTGACTTGTGGATGGTCCAACTGAGAGGCCTTGTGCCCATCTGGGGCACGACGGGCACCGAAGAAACAGATGAGGAAGAGAATGAAAATGAAGAAGACGAGAACAGGGCAAGCGGCATGCCAACCACCGAGAGTAGTCAGCCACGGCACCACCACGACGGGCCTTTGGGTAGGCTGGGAAATCGAGAGGATATGTTGGACTGCGCTGTGCCGGAGCAGGATGGGTGTTTTCTCACCAGCTTCGCAAATCAGTCATCTCCTAGCCAAGCTCACGCCAAACAATATGGGGACATGTCAAGCACCGCTATGGTTCTAGCCCGTCTGAGCTTTCACCGGCCCCGATACTTCTTATCGGAAGTCCAGGTGTTAGCCGTAGGTTCGACCTGGGTGGAGTTGCTTCTGGTCTCAGGCCAAGCCGCATGTTTATACCGGGTTGCCAACTTGCGAGCAGGGACGCAGGAGGACGTCTTTAGCAGGAGTAGTGATAGCAGTGGCGATGTGGCTGTCGTCCTTCGCCTGGCTGATATGGGGTTCAACACTAAGGTGCTAGCTACCGCGAAGGGGACTTCTCCAGAAAACCCCTGGCTCTTCGTCCTGACCCTGTCAGGGATAGAAGTGTGGTGCCTCCCTCCCCCAGGGTATCGCCCTGGCGAACTTTCTCCGTGCCGCCTGCTGGTGCAGCGACTAGAGTACCGACAGCGCCTGGATCGACTGCCACCTATCGGCATGCTGGTCACGCGGAAAACCCTCGTCCTGCTGGCTAATCCTCCAGGCCACACACCATCTTCCTTGCCCGAGATGCTTTTTCACACTGTGCCCCGTCCTTCGCTGGCACGCATACCCGAGCTGAAATCGGGTGTGAGTTATTGCGCGAGACGATCCGTCGAGCCAGGTGGGGTACGTATTGATTTAGAAATGAGGGAGGGAAACGTTCGAGGATCCTGAGAGGCGGACAACTTTAAAGGATTCTTCCCGAACACCATAAATCGTCATCAAAATCCGATATTTCGACTTTCACGTTCACTTGTTACACAGGCTTTTGGCATCGGATATGGCCTTGTGGCATTGCAGGCCCTGCCCTTAGCCACCGTTTACCAGCAGCTTCGTAAAGAGGTGAAACGAGCTTTGCCGCTGGGCGATGCGGCACAGGACGAGGGCGCAGAAGGGGATCAGGAGGACTTTCTTGCCACTCGCTTTGTGAAAGGAGAGTTGTTAGACTCGTCTGTCTATGGGATACAGCCCGCGCGTGTCATTCATGAGAGCGGTACTGAGCTCCTGACACTCCTGTTTGCGCTGCTGCACGACGCAGCCAGCGCCGCCCAAGATACGGAAGACAATGGCGCGCTATATTGGAGGAAGGAAGAGGAAAATGAAGATCGGAGTGAAAAGGTGCTGGAGATATTCCGGAGGATGCATGCCAGGAGATTGTACCGCTGCCTAGCCCAAGATTGTGCTTCCTTTTTAGGAATTCTCTGGCTCGAGCCACTGTACGTTGTGTTTTGCTTTGCCTCTTTTCATTCTCTTTTGACACTTTCCCATCGTCCTGGGCCAAATACACGACTTTTTTTCCTTTCTTTCTGATAGATCGAGCAACTCTTCTGTTTCCCCCATTTCCTCTGTCCCATACTCCCCCAGGCGAGGCGTTCCTGCTGACATGTCAAGGGCCTGCGACTGGTTTGTCAAAAGCAGCACGCCAATCTTGGATGTGTGTACGAAGTTCTTTGTTCTGTGGCACAGCGATAAAAGCAGTCAGTCGGAGAAGAAGGAGGAGGAGAAGGAAGGGGAAGATAAGAAAAATGAGCATACACTCTCAGTTTCGTCCGTCTCAACAGCCTTTGGCGCGAAGTTTGTGGCATTCATCCAAAGACGATGCTCACGCATCGAATATGAGCCAGAGGAGGACAGGGAGGTCGGGAAAAAGGGGAAAGCAGTAGAGAAGGGAGAGGACGAGGAGGAAATTTGGCAAGTGACATGGCCCGAGATCGTGACGCTGGGCTGTGACTTGGGTGGGGAGGACTTTCTAGATTGGGTCGTGCTACATTCATGGCTGCCCAGCCTAAAGTCATGTCAAGAGTTGCTCAAGCGCCTTGCCACAAACACACGCGGCGACCGAAGAGATGAATTGCTATCAGAGCTTGCGAGGTGGACATAAATGTACAAAACACAAACAAAGTACGAAGCAAAGAAACAAATAAACGACTTGTTTAACTCACGACGCCCGCGGGGCCCCCTGTTGCTTACTTTTTGTGTTTTATTAATCCCTAACCCCTACCTATCACTCCTTATTCGTCATCACTTATTTATACATCAAACTCCCCAAATACACAAATGTTACAACATGGGATGTCACACACACCAAACATCTGCACATTGAAGTCTGCCCGTGTGCCCCTTGTTTTCTACGTAACTAGCGAGTAAAAACACCGTGTGGTGAACTCACCCGTCCTCTGGCCTACTCCCTCCCTTCCTCCTTGCATATCTTCTTCTTCCTCCTTTTCATTTCTTTGGCGCACTCTCGACAATACCAGTCCTTCCGTGGTACCCGCTTCAAGCCCACACACGCCAAATGCCACTCTCCATCACACCCATCACACAACAAAATCCGATGCGGCTCCTCAACTCCCCCACATGCCTGACAAGCTCCATCTCTTCTGGCTTTGTCCGCGCGGGTCTTAGCCTCACGCTTAGCTTGGCAGAGGTCGCAATAATACGACTCCTTGGGCACCTTCCTCATCCCTAGACAAGTGGTATGAAATCCCCTCTCGCATGTATCACACAACACAATCAAATGCTCTCGATCCCCACCATCACACACCTCACAAAAGTCTCCAGGTCGTGGCCGTTTCCCAGGACACAATGGACAAGCCCAAAAACGGCGAGGGCCGTTGTGAGGGGGAGGGCGGGCTTCAGGGAGGAGGCAATACCGGTGGTAGGAGATATCGCAGTTGTCACAGGCTTTGAGGAACTGCTGCCGATCTCGGCTCTTGCAGACGTGGCAGGGAGGGTCAATCATAGCAAGGATGGTGCGCTTTCCTGGAATGACTTTATTGTGGTCGAGGATGACGCCGTGTGTGGTGGAAAGTGTGAGAGCACCCAGGTTTTTATCGGTGATCCAGATGTTGATTCCGAACTTCAAATGTCCTTCCTCACGCACGGGATCAGCGCGGTGGATGAGCCGTGGGTCCGGAGCGCCGTTTGGGAGGACATTGCACCAAAGGAGGGCTTTGAGCCTTTTGGGTTGTACGGAGAAACGGCCACCTTCCAGCTTCGGGAAGACGGTGTGGCCCTGACCGCGAGGCAAAGTGTTGAGATAGACAAAGAAAGTGATGAGACGACGCGGGCTCACTGCTTCCACCTTACCCGTCTCTTTGTTATACGTTCCCATGTCATGATGAATATCAAAGCGATCCATGTGCCTATATCCTACCAGTTGCAGCGGCTCGACGTTCTCGGGTGCCAACCCCACAATCTCCGACGCGCGGCTCTCAATCGATCGCATTTTGCTCCCCCCGCCCTTACGTAACGAAATGAAGGCCGAGGTCCGACTGCCACTCACCACCTGCGCGTCCACGTCCTCGTCTGTGTACGAATTCGAAAATTTGCCCAAATGCTGTTCGATCACTTGCTCTAAGTGCCCGTACTCTGTCTCACTTAGAAAGTCTGCTATTTCGTAGACGTGTGGATCGCGGTGTACCAGCTTCAGGTTACGATTCCCAAACCGACAATCCCCTGCGTTGGGGCTAAAGAAGAGGCGATTGAATTGGAAAGGCAAGGTGCCGTACGAGCGGGCAGCTTCTGAACGATGGCAACGGGAAAGGGACGCCGGGTTTGGAAGACCCTGGTGATGCTCAGGCACGTCATCCCATAGCTGCATTGTGGAGTACTGCGGCAACTTGGCGGCGCCGTTGACGTCGGGACTGGTTTTTATCGGAGCAAGCAAGCTGGCAGCTTTTGCGCTAGCCTCTGGACCTGTGGGGGCCTCTGGACCTGTTGGGGGAGTGTGGGCGGTCGTGATGTGAGTGGAAGTGTCTATTTGAGCGCTTGGACCATCAGGGCAACATGGCTTCGCCCTTCTTTCGCCGAAGAGGGCAAGCTTGAGGGGCATGATGTGTAGACACGAGAGCATAAGCAACCAACCGACTCAGCACTGGGCGTAAACAGTAGGCAAAGATGGTGTCTTCCTCCCAGCGGTCTGTCCCGCGACAGGCGTATTGTTTCGCCCGCCGCGCCGTCGGCAACATGGTTCTCTTATACTTCTTCCCACCTTCTCACGTGTCTCTCTCTTTACCCTGTACACGGGCAACCCTTCAGTAGCAAGTACTTTAACAACGGCAAGTCAATCTGCCCAGCAGCATCTTTTCATGGTAAGTGAAGGGGGGGTATAATGAAGAGAATAGGACCTATGCTAGCCGACTGGCGGAGTCCGTGCCAGCCTGCCAATCTATACATGTAGCCCTCACCGATACAACCACTCCCAAACCGTAGCTGTTTTACTCTTTTTTCAAGAAACTGGTAGGCAAAGAGGTGGCGGTAGAGCTTAAAAACGATGTAGAGCTAACGGGCAAGCTGCACTCTGTCGATCAGTACCTGAATGTGAAGCTGGAGGATGTGCAGGTGGTCAAGAAGGAGCGATACCCCCAATTGGTACGTGGGGGAGGGTTCGGAATGGAACACAGATCATATAATTCACGTTCGAGATTGCCGAGATTGGCAGGCCGCGGAACGTTGTCCCATGTGTTCACTCTGCCCATTCCCATCCACCTTCCGTCCTTCCACCACGCACGCTCAGCTGGCTGTCAAGAACGTCTTCATCCGCGGATCGGTCATCCGATTTATCCAACTGCCGGCCAGCGAGGTGGACGTGCAGCTTCTACAAGACTCCTGTCGCAAGGACAACCAAAGCGGCAAAGGAAGATAAGAAGCGCGTCCCGGTTGTACGTTTTGCCCATGGACAGGGAATGCGAATAAAAGTAAAAAACAAAACATGAAAACTGCACGCCTGACTTTGTTTCATGCTTTTTTCCTTTCGCTCCTTCTCATTCAATATTTTATTTTACAAAAGTTGAAATCGAAAAACTTCCGCCTGGCGCAGGTACAACATATTATTGAAGTCCACAAGCCAAAATAGCAAAAGACACGCATGACTTGTGAGCTGCGTCTTCACTTCTTTTTCTCTCCTTCACTCATACAGTCTCCTGCCAAGAAGAGGCGTCTAAGACCTTGGGCGGGTAGTTTGTATACGCCTGCAGCGGATTTCCTAGCTTGCTAGTGTGGATTATCTCAAATTTTAGTACTGGTCGCAGCCCGAACTCCTCCCTCACAGCGTCCTCGAGTACAGCAGCCGTCACCACAATGCATGGCGGCACACTGCCGTCCGTGCACGGTTTGGCGAGAAGACGTGTTGAAATAAAATACTCTTTCAACGTATCAATATTCAGGCGTGGAGGGTCGATCACAAAGGCCGTCACTTGCCTCAACATTTTGGTGGGGAGGACGGTCGCTGCATTATAATCGTAGTGATAGAAATTGTCGGGAAATTGGACTCCGAAACGTTCATCAATCTCAAAAAGCTGCAGCTTAGAAAAATGCTTGCCGCCCTCTAACTCCTGTGCCGGCACCATTAGAGAGGGGGCACTTAATACGGCCACTACACCACCATCCGTTACGTGGGATAGGGCTTCCATCAAGAGCGCCTTCGCAGTCTCCTCTGAATACCAGAATTGGGCAAGGCCGTAATTCTCTTTGCCTAAGAGGTGAGCAGGGCCCTCGTGCTCTTTCTCGGCCAAGTGCTCCTTCAACATGGCCAGGGTGTGCTGGCTTAATTCGCTCTCCACGTCCACCTCCGATACGGCCGTCGTCTCGTCGTCTTCTTGCTGCGGGGTCCTCGTAGCCATGATCACTCCTGGCTTGCTTGACTGAGCGTCCAGGGGGGGGGCTTTTCCTGCCAAGACCAAGCTTGCGTGTACTCTTCCTGCAGAGTGGCATGATAATGTAGGGGGCGAGGATGGTGTGGGTATTTGACTAGCGCTGCTCGGCTTGGGTTGTGCCGTAGAAGCCAGAGGACGGCGTTGGCCCATGAAGATAACCTCCCCTCCCGCACGCGCGCACACCCTACTCCCAACATTTGTTTTTGTTTCTTATCTTTTTGTATGTTTGTTTCCTTGACTTTGCAGGCAGATTTTGAGTTGTTTCTTATGCGAAGGCGAAACGCCTTAATTTATGACTTCCTCATCCACTCAAATTAGAACCTCTATCCTGCTATACTCCGCCTCCCTCTCCATTCAACGCGGACTCGTACGAGCACGCACGACACAAGGCAGACATACTGCTATCTACCTCTCCGCCATCTCCTCTTTCATGCCCGCCAGCCTAAAATCCCTTCTTGCCGAGCATGATGAGGAGCTTCAACGGCTTTATCCACTCCTTCTGCGTGTCCCAAATGCTGAGCGTAAACTCAGACTGAATCGCCGTAGCTGAGGCAAAATCCCGATTGAAACAACAATCCGCGAATTGTCCGACACGGACCAGCACGTCAGGGCCCACCTCTCCCAATCCCAACTTATTAGAGAGAGCAGCAATGCCCTTCGTCACGTCGTTCAATTGGCGCTTATCCCCGGCGGACAAAGCAGACGAGGCCGCAAGCGCGGACACCAAATTGTTTAGATTCGCCAAGATGGGCAACGCCTCGGCGGGAGGCTCGGCAGGAGCAGCGGGCATTACGGGAGAAGGGGGCTTGGTGGGGGCGGCGACGGGCGTGGGATTGGGATTTTGAGGCACCTTGTTGGGTTGGAAGACAGTGGGTTGACCCATGCCCATGTTCATCCCAATTCCCCCTACCATCGACGGCTGCTGCTGCTCCATCCCAAATTGCTGTTGCTGTTGCTGCTGCGGTATGTGTGGTTGCTGCGGCATCGATCCAACGTTCCCGTATTTCTGCATGAGGGCGGCATTTCCGTGGGAGGAAGTAAAGGAGTCCGCGTAGTAATCAAGGGGCTTGGTGCCCGACAACGTGGCCGGGTGGTGCGCGGGCTGCTGCATTTGCGATTGCTGCTGCTGAGTGGGGGGCATGCCTCCGTACGAAGCTTGGGCGGCAGGGACGGCAGCGGGAACATGGATCGGTGCCGCTGCAACCACGGGCTTCTCCCAGCTTGTTTCTCTGGTCGACTCATTGTAGAAATACACTTGACCGGAGCTTGGGTCCGTGACAGCCACCCAGTGGGGGGGGAGAGCATGAGGGGATGCAGCTGCTGCTCCTGCACCTGAGGCTCCAGCTCCTAGTGAGGGTTTCTGTTGGCCATATGCGGAAGGAGCTGCAGTGACGACGTGCTCTTGGTGTTGACCGACTGGAACGGTGGCCGGGACAGCGGTCCGGGTCGGCGAGGCGGGCGTCATACCGATGTGCTTGATGTCAAATGGACCGGCAGGCTCCGGCTCGTTTGCCTGCAAGGTGATAGAAGCGCGGAAGAGACGGTCCTTAAGCAGAGCGGTAGAGGGGTCAGGGATATTTTTGACAAATGTGTAAGCCATGTCCAGCTCGCCTTGTGCTGCCAAGATCTCTGCATACTCCGTAAAGAGAACCGCGACATCCGCAGGCAAGACGGGGGCCTGCCCCTGCTGCTCCGCTGCGGACAGGCAAATGGTCACTTTCTCCACAAAGTGGTGCAATGCCAGTGTATCCGTACGCCCCAGCCGCTGCTTGGCCTCTTGCAGCGTATCAACCCAAAAACGCACCGCCTTCCCTATGTTCAACGAGCACAAGTAGCATAATGTCGCACTCGCTCGATCCCGTCTCTCCGTCTCCAGGCGCGTGCCCAGTAGCTCAGTCAACCCCGCAAATGTTTCCCCCGTCGTATACGTATTCAGCAAAGCCAGGGTTTCCTGCCACTGAATCAAATCCGACGACCCGACTAACTCCGACATGTCACTCTTTAGAACAGCATCAATAATTCTCAACAACGGCCGCTGCCCCGCATGTCGACTTACATATGCATCCTTCGTCCGAGCCCAGACCCCCGGATCGGCATCAGGGGCTGACGCAAGCAACAAGGCCTCTGCAACCAAATCGTGCTCCAAACAAGCCTGCACCGCTGCCTCCAACCCCCCGGCCAACAATGCCCTCTTAACATGTGCCTCCGCCTCAGGGTAGGGCGTCGCCTTTCCCGCCATTCGCAGGCCCGCGAGCGTGCCCGTGACAGTCTCGACACCCGGCCCAGATGCCGGTGCACTGAATCCGTCCACCTCATCTCCAAGATCTCCCCATCCCTCCGCCGCTCCCAGCCCTCCGCTCGCCGTTGACGAGGAGCGAGAGTGACTGGTGGAGGCAATAGGAGGAGCAGCACCAGCAGGGGATGGTGTTTTGGCCTTGCTCCGTAATGCAGCAGTAGCGGCCGCAGCAGCAGCAGCGATAGACGCCCCATCGTATCCAAGGGTGTGATTCAACTGGCTCTTGCTCTCCTTGTCTACAATGGTCTGCAATACTGCCCATACCTGCCGTTCTTCCCCCGTCTTGGCGGCACTCGCCCTCGCCGCACAAAACGACGGATAATCCTGACTCAATACTATCTCCTTGAACTCCTTCGACGCTGCCACCAACTCCGTATCCTCCACCAACCCTCTCAAATGCACCATAGGCTTTTTCCCTCCCGGTCCTCCCCTCGGAGCGCCCGGAGCCCCAGCAGGTTTTGCAGTCTTGGCAGCAGCGCCATTATCGACGTGCACGAGCTGCCCACCCCAACCAAAGCTGGCCGCAACCGGGCGTCGCAACCACTTGGGGGCACGACCTGTGGTGGAGCGGACACCGGTCAGAGAGTAGAATTCAACTGTGCGGTTGAAGGATGAGGTGCCTACTACAGCGGGGAGGATGGGGGACCAGGTGGCGTTGTATCGTCGCTGCTGCGAGGCCCCGTAGCCGCCGTAGCCCGTGGAGCCTGCCTCAGGGATGGAAGAGGGGAGTTCGTAGATGGGACTGGCGTGATGAAGGTCCCACAAGAGGGTGCGATTGTCACGGCCGGTAGAGAGGAGGAAGCTCGAATCGAATGGGCACCAAGAAACGGATAGCAGGCCCTGGTCATGGCCCTTGAGCGTGGCCAAGGGGTGAGTGGTGGAGCTACGCAAGTCCCACAGGCGGATGACTGGATTGTTGTCGTCCCCTGAGGCCGTGACCATGTGCAGGCCCTCGTCAGGATTCCAGGCAATATCCGCCACGGGTCCACGGGCCGGGTCACGCAGCTCGCAATAGGGCTTCTTCTGCCGCAAATCCCACACAATGCTTGAACCGTTCCCAGAGCAACTGGCAAGAATATGAGGAACCTGTGGGTTCCAGGCCACTTTGCTCACCTCGGCAGTGTGCTTGGCGGTGTTGGGCGCGGGGGCAGGGATAAAGACATTGGGTGTGTCCGGCCGATCCAACGCATAGACAAACACCTCATTGTCCGCCCCACCCGAGGCCAGCAAGTGTGAAGATGTCGCACTCGGATTGAAATGTAGACCATTCACAGGGCCAGTATGCCGCTGGACGGCCGCGATACGAGGCTGCGGGTGGTTGGCGACCAGCTTAGCTGGGTCCCAAATGGCCACTGTGCCATCCGCCAACCCGCCGGCCACAACACCCAACGCGAAATCCGCCCGTTTATTATTCAACGCCGACCAGGCTAAGGCCGTGAATCGTCCATTGGTGCGCACAGTGCCCATAACTTTCGTCCGAGTGTCGCCTATGCCAAAGTCTAGCTTATGGATCTCCAACTCGCCCCCGTAGTCGTCAAAGCCTCCCCCGCCTCCGTCCCTCGTCCCCAGCGCCACCAAGTTCCCCTGGTCCGGCACGGGCGACCATGCCAAATTGGCATTCTTGTCTTCGACTTGCTTCAGCAGCGACATAATTGGATGCCAGTTGTCTTGTGATGAGCCTCTGCTTTGTGCTGCGCTACTGCTTGCTGATGATGTCTGGAGACGGGCCGACAGATGAGGACAGCTTGTGCGCCCCCGAGTCAACTAACCTCAAACCACGCGTGCGCGCTCAAGTTCTGTAATGTTTGCGTTGTACAGGATATGGGTCAGCATGAGGCTCCGCCGAGTTGTTAGTTGTTAGTGTCCGCACAGGATAGGACACACATGGGCGTGCATGATGAAAGCAAGGAGGGCCTCGCCAACTTTGCGTGAGCGATTTAGCCGGGGAGGGGATCGTTGTCCACGCTGCGGTCTCAAGAAGAGGACTTGGCGTGCTTTCATATCCAGGAAGGGCGTCGGTATCATTTCCTGGTTTAATGTGGGTGTGTGCCATCAAAGGCTGAAATTATGTAACCACCGCGTCTTATGAGCATGGTTCCGACATTCAAAGTTTTTGTCCCTGAAACGCAAAGTCGGGCAAGATTAATATTTTTACAATGCCGAAGCAAAATGCGAGATTCTTTACGATTCCTTGTGGACAGGCACGTCTCTTTTCGCTTACCTTGACATGAATTTGTCTTTTATTTTCCCTCTTTTTGTTCACTTATTCCCATTCCCTCCACCCCTCCGTCCCCCGCCCCACACAGGACGATACAAGATGACAGAAGGGAGGGCGGTTTGTGTCATGAAGGATGCGACAACAAAGCACCCGAAAGATCCACTTGCGGTCCTCTTGAACAAGGTGGAATGGACGCTCGAGCAACTGGCCCTCTTGGAGGTGGAGGAACAGAGGCGGAGACCTGCCAAAAACCTTTCGGTCCCCGAACCACCACCACCATCGGCCTGGCAAGCGGCAGCAACCCCAGCCTTTCCATTTTCGCATCAAACCTATAGCAAGAAGACGCGTGTGCATCCAATTCAGGAATCCTTGATGTCCATGTCGTCTCATCCTGCTGCTGAACTGAAATGAAATGTCTTAATTGTTTCTTCTTGTACTCCACTGTAGAATAGAAACCATTATGTGTTATTTCGACTGGAGATGGTTGATAATTTAAAATTGTATGTAAACATGTCGGGCCTATATGTCCAACAAACGAAAAAGAAAATGAATCAAACAAAATAGAATTTTGATGCCGGAGATTTTCTTCGTTGACGATGTCACAATCCTGCCAGGTTACTGCACACCATTTTTTTTTACACATAGCTACTGTGTCCCCCTCTCAAACACATGCACATTCTTCAGGCATGACACTCAGCGAAAAATCATTTTTTCCCGCTTCCTCTCCCTCTCACATCACTTAATCTCCTACTTCGTCTTCGTCGACGTCACCGTGGCAGAAGAGAGCCGTCGGACCTCCTTCCGGATCTTGGGTTGGGACACGATCAAAACAAGTACCAACAGGAACAAACCCGTGTTCACCAAATGAACCGTCTCAGTATTACCAGAGAGAGAGGCGCGTTCCCAGACCCCAGGAGCTTCGATGTGCTTGAGGTCAACGGTGCCCGTCCGCAAGGTCGTCAGCACCACACTCCCCAGTGCCAGGACTATTGAGGCGGCAAAAAACGCATGTGAGGGATCAACACCTCCAAGTGACGGCAAGCAAGCTGCATCAAGCACATTCTTTTTCAAGAGCAATGACAGGACTTGCTGCAACAAAATCGCCAGCACGATTGCCTCGCCCACCGGCCCACTGAAGCTCCGGACGAGAGGGGCAACAGTCAAGCGAACAAAGAAGTATGCCACAACCACTGCCGGCAGCGTCCATGACAGCACCTTGCCTTCTGCCTCCCTTCTTGTCGTTGGAGCTCCCAGCTGCTGCTCCTGTCGCCGTTGGTGCTGCTGCCCTTGCGGGCTAGCCACCGCCATGGAAGAGGGGGAGGCAGCCGCGCTACTGAGGCCGTGGTGGTGGTGCGGAGACCGACTGTCGTTGCCACTAGTGCTGGCGTTGATACTGGAAGCACCCCCCATGACTTGCACAAGGCCCTCGGTGGTCAGTCTGTGGTTGTGCTTGTGGGCATGCTTCTTGCGACGGAAAAGGCTGCGGAGGAAATGCTTCTTCTTCTTCTTCTTCTCTGCTGCTGCCCCTGCTGCTTCTATCGGTTGTACCTCGTCCTCCGCCTCTACGATGGCGGTTGTTTGTCTTCCTCTCAAAGACGACGCCGATGTTACTGTTGTTGCTGCTGCTCCTGCTGCTCCTATCGCACGTAGCCGGTCTTCCTCCACTACAGCCTGCGTAGCTCCGGCTAGGTGGGCGAGCACTGAGTCTCCACCCGCCGTCCCCGCCACGGGGTACTCCCATCCCTGTTCATGCAAAGAGAGAAATGAATCGGCTGGATATACTTTCGGTCGCGCATTTGTGTGTTCGGGAAGGAGAAAGAAGAGGCATGGGTAGAAATGGACAAAACCGGGGGGGGACAAAAAAACACAAATAAACAAGATTGCTCGCAGATTATTAAAAAGTTATTTCTGACGCACCCGTTGTTGGCAATACCAAAGGATACGGGGCAGACAATGCTCTACGTAGTACGGATCGGACCGCACTACCTCCAGGTACTCCCCCCCTAGCTTGTCCCCTGCGTCATTGAGGCGCTCCGCCGTCCGGAGGAGGAGATAGAGGAGAACTCTGTGAATGTGAGTGAAGGTACGCGCAAGGAGACTACAAAAGTCAGTGGTGAATAATATATGGCCAAATGCAGGCAATTTACAGGGAGAGAAGAGGTATGAGGGATAGAAACGGAAAAAGCAGGAAGAGGAGGAGGGATGAGGAGGGATGACAGAGAGGGATGAGCAACAGCGACTCGCGTACCCAACAATACGTTGCAAGCAAAAGTCCACAATGCTCTGGGGCAAGGCCGTCTTGGGGTCAATCAAAGCTGCCAAGATAACCTTCCCCTTGTTCACCCCGCGCAGCTGCACCTGGCACCGGAAGTTCGTGATGGACATGCGCTTGAACATCCAGCCATTCGGTTCAGCGGGCAGGTTGAGATGAGGGTAGAAGGCGGGGGTGGTGCTGTCGCCGCAGATAAGGATCATGTCCTTTTCCGAATAATCACATGCGTAGCCCCGCAACAAACAGTCCCTGACATTTCAAGATGAGTGAGTCGAGCAAGGTGAGTTCAATACAAGAGCCACATGTCTAGTGGCCTCTCCATCCCTCCCCACCTTTCTCCCCCTTTCCCCCCCACCCCCCCCCCCCACCCCCCCCCCCCCCCCCCCCCCCAAGCAAACGACAACATACCGGTGAAATAAAGGTGCATTGAGCTCGAATGTCACCATCAGATCCAGGTGCTTGAACGAGTGGACCAAATCACTCTTACACACAAATGGTCCCCATCTAAATTAAGTGAGAGAATTAAGTGGATCAAGGTAAAGTGTGTGAATGCTAGCATGCAGACAAAATAGCTGACATACCCCCCATGAAAATCGAAACAACAGCAATTACGTACCTATGGTACATCGCTGCCTCCCTCACCACCACCAACTGATCAAACACGCTGGTTCCCTCCTGCTCCCCCGATACTTTCACCAGCATCTGCCCCCCCATAGGCCGGACAAAGGTATCAAATCCAAAACTACGCATTACCAAAGTCCAATTCTCCGTTCCTGCCAAATCCTCTGCAGCCTGACGGCATTCTAACCCCCGGATAGCCAACATGGCCAGCTCCTCTCTCAACGGGCTGGTTTGCATGCGGGCCCGTAGATCTTTCACGGCGTTGCTTGAGGGAGAGTCAGCCAAAAAGGCCTCTAGCTTCTTACGTAGGTCATCGGCGATGAGCAATCGATCGTCGTAATTCAGAAGCTTGATGTTGTCAAGTATTTCCATTGCGTTGTCGGCACTGACCTGTGAACATTTGGGGCGGCAGTCGGTCAGTGATATGATCACAAAGGGGGAAAGGCAGTGAGGAGCATTGGCCAGGGGAACAGAGGCCCCAGAGACCATGACGGTGGGATTCGGATGGGATTTAAGTGCTTGTGAATGGTCGCAGCGGCCCAAATTCTTACCTGGGTCTCGTACAAAGCGGGCACGTCCAAGTAACGCGAAGGAAAGACCATCTTGTTGTCCGTCCCAGCCGCGACTGCGGCCTTAAGGGCATCAGAGGACCCGGCTGCCATACGCTCGGGTTCCTGCGGCAGAGGTGGCTGGAGCTGGCGTTGTGGGGATTCGATCTTGCTGGCCTTCTTCTTTTTACGCTCTCGCATGGCTTGCATTTTCTCCCTCTCCCTCGTGTAGGGCCTTGGGGAGAGCGCCCTGTAGTCTATTTGTAAGAGTACCCCTTCGATACCTGCCCCCCGATCAAAAGGGGGGATCGCGCAAGTAGCTAAGAAATCGAATTACGACCAAAAACTCAAGAATTAGACAGATCTCCACAAAGCAAACCCATATTATTAGTTAGGCCTGATGTAGATATAATTTTTTGTACGTCTTTTGGTGCCGCGTGAGAAAGCGAGAAGAGGCGGCACACTAATTGATCTCATAGTGCTTAAACGACTGCGCTCCAGTCCATGGGCGAGCATGGACTAGGCAGAAACGAGATGTGGGTGCTTGGGTGCTTTCTTGGCTTGAGACAGCTCCGGCAATATTAGGTATACATACAAAAGCGTCGCCGACGATCTGTTGGGGTGGGCGATTCCAAGGCACACAGAAAGCTCGGTCCTGTTACGACCAGAAGCCTCAAGGCGTAGGCTTTTTATACGTTAGATGGTGAAGATTCTGTGTTTGCTGACTTACCAGCGCACGACTCCTTAAATCGCGCCGCGCGCACGAACAACACCACCTCCTCACCCCCCATCACGATCACCCCGCCCCATCATTACCATCACACAAGAACCGAGGACCGATGGCACCTACACCTGGCAACGTGGCGGTGGAAATGGTGGACGCGCTTAAGGGGCAGCCTTTGGCGCTGCAGGTTTTGGCCGGGGTGGGGGCTTTGTTGGTGCTCAAGTTTGTGTTCGGCGTGGTCCAGGCCTTCTACCGCTTCTTCCTTCGCCCGGGCAAGAATCTGAAAAAGTTTGGTGCCTGGGCCGTAGTGACAGGGGCGACGGACGGTATTGGCAAGGCGTATGCATTTGAGTTGGCCAGGCAGGGGTTGAGCTTGTTGTTGATTTCCCGCACGGAGTCCAAGCTCAAGGACACGGCCGCGGAAATCTCGTCCAAGTACCCTAAGGTCAAGGTGCAAGTCCTCAGTAAGTCTCAAAAGAGAGAGAAGCTTAAAGAGGAGATAAAGGAGAATTACGACGACGTAATGCTATACCACGTTCTTTTCTATGTTTCTTCCCTGATAATCATCACATGTAATCATACCGTTCAACCATGCCTCCGCACTAATCATGCTTTCCCCCCATTATACCCACGCACCTAAACCAGGCATCGACTTCAGCAACTTTAACGAGGCCGCACAAGCCAGGGTAGGTAAGGCCATCAAGGATTTGGATATTGGCGTGCTTATTAATAACGTGGGGCAAAGCTACGACTTCCCCGTGTACTTCGATGAGCTCTCCGAGGAGCAAGTTCACTCCCTCGTCGAGCTCAACGTCACCTCCACCCTGCACATGACTCGCCTCATCCTCCCGACCATGGTGGCAAAGAAGAAGGGTGCTATTGTCAACCTTGCTTCAGCCGCGTCCCGTAACCCGTCCCCCTTGCTCGCTCTCTACTCGGGTGCCAAGTCTTTTATTGAGCTCTTCTCTCAATCGCTCGACGCCGAATATAAGGGTAAGGGCATCCATGTCCAAGTCCAAACCCCTCTTTTCGTCGCCACCAAGCTGGCCAAAATCCGCAAGGCGAGCCTGACGGTCCCTTCTCCTGCCGGGTACGCGAAGGCGGCCGTACGATTTATCGCCTATGAGGACTCGGTATCACCCTTCTGGAGTCATGCGTTTCAGTTATATTTGATGTCTTGCATGCCCAAGTCAGTGTTGTCGGCGATTGTCTTTAACATGCATGCGGGGCTTAGGAAGCGGGGCTTGAAGAAAAAGAGAGAGAAGAGTGCTTGAATGGGTAGAGGGTGCGTAGAATAGATGAGAAAGGAGAAAGGGGAGGAAAGGTTTGTGTGTGCCGGGCAGGGCGGGAGAGAGGGAGGGAGACGTGTCTAGGACAAACAAAAAGAGAAGGGTGGCACACGCACTGGACGTTTAGAAACAAGGCAAAGCTCAGGAATGGGGGAAAATGGACTGTAGGAGGGGGTTGTGTGTGTGGAGGACAACACACATACACAACACACACTTCTGATAGGCAGGCGAATCACGCGAATAATTTGATCAGTATGATGACATCAGGTACAGATTCTTTCTTTATTGTTTTTTGCGACTTTCTTTTCACTCCGTTTTGATTTATATGACACAAATCCTATTCTCACCTATTCCCTATCTGTCTCTTATATTTTCCTACCAGTCCCCCATCACGATCGTCTGCGTCGTTTACCCTCGCTGTACCCACGATTGCTCCTAAACTGCACCACCAACGTACCATCATCACTCCCCGTCACCGTCGCATTCGTACCCCCGCCCACCACCACCTTAGGCGTACGGAGAGGAGAGCAAGTACCACTGCGTCGTCGACGCCGGGGGCCGCAGTCATCGTCTTCATCCTCATCAACTTCCTGCTCATGCTCTTCCTCCTTCCTCCCATCCCCTTGACTCTCACATCGCTGAGTACTATTGCTGACCCCCTGTCCATGTCTTAGGCTACCACCGTCCGACATAAGCGCATAAAACTGCTCCTCGTCCTCGTCCTCGTCCTCATCCTCATCCTCCTCCTCCTCACCAAGATCGATGGACCTCTCCTCGTCGTCCGACATCTCTTCCCACCCCTCCCCTTCACCTTCATCTTTCTCCTTCTGTTTTCCTCTCCCTCCAACAATCCCAACCCTAAGATGATTCCCCTCACTCTTCCTCTCCGCCGCCATAAACGCCATCAACAATGCACTCCTGCTCTCCTTTCGAACCAGCCGTCCTTGCCAAAGCTCTCCTCCTTCTTCTCCTTGTCCCTTCTTTCTGTCAGCCTTTCCCTTCCAAAACAGCTGCGTGGAAAAAGAAAACGCACTTGCCTGAATCTTAATAGGCAACCGCAGCAACGAAGATGTGTCCCTTAAAGCCTCCACCAGCCTCTCACATGCTAGCACGCACCGCGGCACAAAATGGCGGTCGAAGAGGTTAGCAGCCACGCCCATCCATCGTTCTTCTGCAGATTTTTGGTTGATCGCATGAAATGTAAAGGAATAGGAGTGAAGCTTTCCCTTTGTCTTGCTACTACTTCCACCACCATTACCTCCCTTATTCTGCTGCTGCTGCTTCTTAATCGCCTCCGACATATCAGCCACAAGCCCCACGAACGCCAAGGCATCCTCCACCAACCTCTGCACATGCACTAAATCCGTCTCATGATCTCTCGTCCTTTCTTGCACCTCCTCCGCCGGCGTTTGGGTCTCTCTTGGCCCTCCCCGGGCAGTCCTCCAAGCCAAGCATCGTTCCACTTGCCATTGCAGCCCTCCCAAAGCCAGACATGCCGTCTTAACAGTAGCAGCTGCGACTCGAGCACTCCCACGCCCAGAACGTGCAGTCATTCCTGCTGTCCCAGACCCAATCAGTCGCATCAGATGACAGAGAGCGACCAAGGCAGCTTGGACCTCTTCGTAAGGCCCCCCCAACAGCAGTGAGTCGCGCTCGTCGTGACTATTTCTCGTCACCGCCGCTGCCGTGCGTGCATTGGATTGGGGACGAGCCAGGAGGAGGGTGGTTAGAGATAGCAGAAGGAGGAGCTCCAGAAGGGCAGGGGCACCGTCGGGGGTGAGAGCTCGTAGGACTCGAATGCCGTGTTCGGCCTCATGAGGCGGTACGTTCATTGAAGAAGAGGAGACGTAAAGCCTTGCCCCTTCGTGATGCTGACGTTGTAACAGCCGTCCTCTTCTTGCTCTTCCATTTCCTCCCCCTGGCAAAGCCTCTGTTGCTGCCTCTGTTTCCTCCCGAAAGACCGCCTGTAGCCCCTCACAGAGACGAACCAATCCCCCTGCCCGTCCTTCCCGAGGCAATAAACTCCAAAAAGTCAATACAAAATGACGTAACACAGGCCGTTGCGCCAAGGGCAGAGAGGGGCTGAGCGCGGCCTTGCGCAAATCCAAAAGAACGCGCGTCTGGACTTCGTGGAGGCCTAGAGCAGGTCGAAGAATGGGCAGCAAGGCCACGGGTAAGGAATCTTGAGCAGAAGACGAGTCTCCTCCACGCCCTCCCCATCCGGCCATGCCAATCCCCGAACACATAAAAACACGTGTCATATCGGGATCTACTACAGGATGAGCCGTCTCCAAGCAATGCAGTGCCTTAAAACACGCCGCCGACCCCGCCTTCTGCGTACCAACCGTCATGCAACTGAGGAGCTCCAACAAGCCACAAGCCACTCCTTCGTCATCTGCCTGCTCAATTTCTCGTGCCAAGAACCCAAATGCATATTCACGCGCTTCGTGAAATCCTGGACCACTCTCTTCATTTACTTCATATTTCGACGGCATGAAAAGACGCGCAACATCGCCTAAGCTCGCCAAACGATGCTGCTGCTGCTGCTCTTGCGCTTCCGTCGAGCTGGACGATGCTCCTGCTCCAAATCCCATCACTGACCCCGCTTTGTTTCCTCTTCCTCCACGTTCCCTTTCTGTAGATTGCACAAGATCACATGGTATGAGTATGCCACTCCCTTCTTGCTTCGCAGCCCGCAGACACAGACGGCGGGTATAAGCCATATACAAACATAATGCCCGTGAGACATCCCGCGCCTCCAGTGCGGAGCTGAAGCGACGGCGTCGCAAAATTCGGAGAAGACGATTCAACCTACCCACCTGATCCATCATCCTTCCGACATTTTTCAGCTTAATATCATCTACCCACAAAGGCTGCTGCGGTCCATCCTGCCCCTCTTCTATCCCACCCTCCTCGTCAAGTGGCATCTGTCCCTCAAGCGCCACCGCTTGCTCATCTCGACACAGCATCGTCTCCAACAAACACCGGACCAACCCCAATAGGGGCGCCAAACGCTCCTCTCCCTCTTCCTTTTCCTCCTCCTCCTCCTCCTCCTCTTCCTTTGCCTCCTCTGAACTTTCTCGGCTCCTCTTTCCCAGGACTTCGCCTGTCCAATCCAAAAGCACTGCCAAAAGCATTTCTTGCATTCTCATCGATCCTACTGCCGTGCTCCCGTACGCTTGCAACGCCCGCTCTAACCGTCGACGGCTCCGAGTGACACGCACAGGCTCGCTCGCAATAGCAACACCAGCAGCACCACCACCACCACCGACGTGGCGAGCAGCAGCAGAAGCAGTCAGAGAGACCCGCTCCAGTGAACGACGAACGCGGTGCAACAGATCCATGTGTCGGCGAAGCAAGGCATGAAGGGTGGATGCCGGCACTTGTGCAGCCCACCCCTCTCGTCGCTTGCGCGCTACCGTCCAGGCCTCAATCACGGGTCCTGTCACCATCATGGCAAACAAGGCACCCCATCCTGCTCGTAGCCACCGGTACTTTGGGCCACATCTGTCTCGAAAGACATCCTGCTCGTCGTCCTCTTCTTCTTCCTCCTCCTCCTCCTCTTCATCGTCTTCGTCGCTCTTCTCATCTTCTCCGTCGGAGAGTCTCTCAAGATCATCTTCCCCCTCGAGCTTGCCCCGACGACTTCTACTTTTCTTGGAGGAGCACAAGTCATTACATTTCCTGCCAATACCCTTACTTCCCTGTCTCCCCTTGTTCCTTGTGACAGCACCTTCTCTCCACAAGCGCGCATCCTCCTCCCACCCCTGCTCCTGCCCACTACTCTGCAACCATATCGAGGGACCCTCCCCCTCCGGCTGACGCGCACGTGCACGTCCCATGGCACGAGGCCATGAGGGCAAGAGCAAAGGTGCCAATGCTAGCTGCTCGAAGCAGGCTGCCTTGACCTCTGCAGTGGTTAGAGCCTTCAGTTGCAGGTCCAGGAGGGCGGTCACCACGGTCTTCACTAGAAAGAGGGGCCCCAGGCCCACGGAATCGGAGGCGACCATTCGAGGGACAAATGCCTCGACCATGCCCTCCACCTGCCAAACCAAGGGGGAAGATAATGAAGGATGGGTGGTGCTGTTCCCTTTCGCTAGCGTTACTCCTCCTTCTCTGTCGTAGGATTGGAGGAGAATACCCAGCACCCCCTTGCTTGTCGGGAGAAGAGGAGGACGGCATTGAGTTGCTGGTGCCTGTGGAGCTCGCCAAGGTAAGATAACTGGAGCAACATCCTCTATTTGTCGTTCGAGAGGGAGATAGGAAAGGCGTGTCTTGTCTTTCTCCATCAAAGCCTCGGACCTTACTACCAGACCCAGCCGACTGGCCAGGCCCGCCGTCACCTCTTCCACCTGCGGTCGAAGCTCTCTCTCTATTGCTGTCACACTCCTGGTCATCCTGTTCTCATCTATTCGTTGCCGCTGTTGCTGCTGCTGCTGCCGGGCCAATACTCGGAGAAGAAACCGCAATCCACTAGCAGCTACTTTGGGAGTAGCCATCGGCACCGCCCGCACGACCCAAGTCAAAATCCCCGACAAATCGTCCTTGTCCGCATCCGCGTCCTCATCCTCACCCTCGCACTGTTTAGTTTTTGGTTCTTTGTCTAAAAAGACCAAGGCCTCAGCCAGTACCAAGCTAGTCAACTTCCGACCGTCATCACTCCCCATATCGTCAACTGCCCAAGAAACCCGTCCGCCCCTCATCCTCTTCCTGCTGCCGCTGCTACTGCTCCTGCTGCTCCTTGCTCTTGCATCGCCACCAGAGGTGAAATTGGTCCAAAGCTGCTTCTGTATGTAAATAATAAGGGTGATTTCGATGCCTGAGGCCGCATGGGAGCGTGCTAGAAGGGTGAGGGCGCGAAGCAAGGGCCCCATGACAGGCGCCGGCAAGACGGACGCGCTGTTCAAAATCTGATCACACATCATGCCTGCATAGGGTACCAGCACGCGGGGAGATTCTTGGGCCAGACGAGCCAGAATAGATAGACTGGCTTTCATCAAAGGGAGGAGCACTGCTGTTCTCGATGTCTGCTGCTGTTCCTCCTCTTCATCTTCCAGCGCGGTCGTCCCCCTCCCGCACGACACACAAAGAGTCATGAGAAACCCCAAAATCTCATCCCTCAACCCAACGTGAATCTGAAAAAGCCGTCGCAAAAGATGCGCGGCCAGAGCTTGTGCCTGTTGCCCGGGCTCCAATGCCTGGGCGAGGCGAGGACGAGGTGGCAAGAGGGTGCTTAATAACAACCACTGAGACAGCTCTGATAAAGGCGCGGCCAAGGACTGCCAATGTGCGTCAGACGTGAAGTCCACGAGTCTACACAGGAGTGATGCGATTGACTGGCTGCTGTTGCTGCTCTTGCTACCCTTGCTGGTACCGGCGCCCTCGGTCGTGCTAAAGGAGAGCGGGGAGGTGGCCAAAAAGCGGAGCAAGGCATCCTGGACCACGGGCTGGTGTGCGGGGTGAGAAAAGAGCAAGACCAACACCAAAGCATCCACAATCGAGAGCTGTTGCTGTTGCTGCCCCTCCATTGTGATGGTCCCCGCGCCGGTGCTGGACCGAATGCTGAGGAGTAACATACGAGCTACCATAGGATTGGTCGAAAGAGCGGTCGCAAGGACCTCCATCAAAACCGCCGTCGATTGCGCGCTAAGCCCTGCGCACTCCGCGCGAATATGTGCTAGGATAGCCGGGTCACTGTGCTCATCCAAAGTCCGCAGCAACGTCCGCACCACCACCGGCACGTCCGCATCCTGCACCACGGCCAACGCCTCTTGTGCTAGTCCAAGGGCCTCCCGACGCAAGCGTGGCCCCAAGGGTAAGTCAAATAATGCCCCCAACACAGGTAACAACAATCCAGCCAAATCTTCTTGCAACGCTTGTTTCAAGGCTTCCACTACCTGGGCCACCTCCTCCGGCCCGGCCCCTACCACAAGGAGGGGGAGTGATTCGATGATGGGACCCGAGCATTCGCCCAAGCTCAACGCCTCGAGTACCTGCTCCAACACTGCTGGGTGGTAACCCAAAAAGCGCCCCAAAAGCCGCAAAAGCTTCGGAGCGCCCTCCGCCATGTCGTCACCGGGTGCCGGCAGCTTAAGGCGGTCCAGCAAGGCAAAGGCTGCGGGCAGGCGGGTTTCCTCGTGTCCTAACAAGTCGGGTGCTATAGCCAGCGCCTCGGGCAAGGGCAAGTCTTGCAAATCCTCCATGACATGGAGACTCTCTCCAGCTTCATCATCGTCGTAATAGTGGCCATCGTACTGCATGGCGATCCCTGTGCGTGCGTAGAAGCGGTTCAGTGTTGACCATAGGAAAAGAAGGAGAGCCGCTTGGCGAGGATTCGGAGATGTGTTCGTTCAGGCAAAAATCTGTCGGGTGCCCTTGACAGCAAATTCTAACCAGAATACGATGATACCTGTCTTATGTGTGTATACTATGGGCGTGTGGATGAGGGAAAAGCTTGACCCGCCGGAAATAAGTAAAGCAACCAAGAAGGAAACCTCCTCTGTCCGAGTCGCTCCTGTCTCCTTTCTTCTTTCCAGACTAAAAACTGTATTCGCACTCGCGTACCCTTTCCTCACGCTCCTCCGACACACATACACACACATAAAGACACATACACAGGCTCCACACTTTCACTCCAACGCCAAAACGACGACCATGGCTGCCGCTCCCTCCCGCACGCACGTCCTAGGCCTATTTCGGTCCTTACTCCGCCAAGCCGGACGGATGGAGGACTACAACTTTCGTTCCTACGCCCAGCGCCGCGTGACCATGGCGTTCCAGGAAGGACGTGCACTGAGTGGGGAGGATGCCGCACGGGAATATCAGGAGGGACTCAAAAACCTGGATATGCTGAAGAGGCAAGTTCTCATCAGCCACTTGTACCCGTCCAAGCGCTCCGTCATGGAGACTGAACCGCACAAGGCACCCACCCTGGGCTAGAGAGCTTAAGACGATGAGGATGAGGAATAATAGAGGACGTAGATAAATGAGGTTGTGGCTTGTACAAATAGAAATGGGGACAGGAGTATCAAGACAAGTGTTTCCGAAGAGTGAAGTGGTGTGGACTATCGAGGCCGGCTCTTGCTTACTCTTTCGTTCCTGTCCCTCCCACGACACGGTGCTCCTCCTTATTTCTTTTCCTCATTTTCTTCTCGTTATATATCGAAGCCCGTGTCGGCGTCTTCCTTCCTCAGTCCACGTCTTTCAGGAGCTTCTGACAGCAATTTTGCCATGTTGCGTCAACCTGCAGTGGGGCAATCCTTTTCAAGCAATTCCCCCCGCCAAGAAAGAAGCGGCGACAAAACTGTCAATTATCGTTAGAAAAATCCTATCTGTACGCTATCAAAGAGTGTTCTGCTTTGCATCATGTCGTAAAGGGATAGTACGGGTCCGGAATCCTTTTTGTCCTTCCCGTGGAGAAAATGAGCAGTCTGGCATTGGTTAAAAAATGGACGAAACGAGTTCCTTTCAACTTATCTTCTCATGAATGTCCAACGATTGGTCGGTTGGTCAAGGTCCTCCTTCCTCCGAAGCACACGCACATACAAGAGAAATACACCGAGGGAAAATATTATAACATGGGCTTGGGTTGCTTTCTTCCCCTTCTCACTGCGTGCGTTTTCTCTATAAATTGAATGTACGCGGAGGACCTCTTGGGGGGCACTGGTTTCTAACTTCAAGTGCAGCACTCGGCGGCGTGCGACAACTCCAGGCACCACGCAGCCAAAGCAAAAGACCTGAATGGCACAAAATATCCCTGCAGCGCACATACGGTTCAGGTCAATCCGATGCACACAGCAACCGCTTCGACAGATTTTGAGAAAGGGAGACAGAAGCGAGCTAAATTAATCCAAAGGTAAAACAAGACAAGCAAAATTGGCAAGATCATTGAGAAAGTGAGGCTTGAGAAAGCCTCTGCTGGTGGATTTATGTTTTGACGTTAACTTTTGGCTGTGGAGCACACCCAACAAGCAGACGATTAGTAATCCTGGGAGGCACTGCCCTTGGCACCCTTCTTGCCCTTGCTCTTGGGCAAGAGCACTGTGTAATGGTGAGAAGGAATAGATGGCGGGAAGGACGTGAAAAGTGATGGGCTTGAAGATACGGAATAGAGGAACTATGGACAGTGGTTGAAATCACCCAATCTAGAGGGGTAGACAGAAAACAAGACGTACCAGAGTGAATGTTCGGCAACACACCGCCTGACGCGATGGTCACACCGCCAAGCAGCTTGTTGAGCTCCTCGTCGTTGCGGACGGCCAGCTGGACGTGGCGGGGGATGATGCGAGACTTTTTGTTATCACGGGCGGCGTTCCCGGCCAGCTCGAGGATCTCGGCCGTCAAGTACTCGAGGACGGCAGCCAGATACACGGGGGCACCGGATCCCACACGGGCGGCGTAGCGGCCCTTCTTGAGGAAGCGGGAGATACGGCCCACGGGGAACTGAAGACCAGCCTTGGAGGAACGGGAAACGCCCTTCTTTCCGGCACCACGGCCAGCCTTTCCTTTGCCAGCCATATTTATAGAGGTGATGGGTTCTGTGATGGGATGGAAGGTAGGAGAGTGGGGAGAAGGCGGAGGGTAAGGGCTGGTGTTGTGTTGTGATGTGGGGTAGGGTTGGTGCGTAAACGTACGATGCGCGGAAGGGAGGAAAGCGGAGTGTTGATAGGAGTGATCTTGAAATTGTTGGCCTCCTACGCAAGTCCTGACTAGTATTCATGTTGCCAAATCGTATAACCGTACACACATACACCCCGTCAAGTGAATTGAGCAACGGGTCTCTTAAAAAATGCTCTCTGCAATGGTGAATCGAAAACCCAATACCTTCTTCTTTTTGAAGGCTATGATTGGCCTAAAGATCAGAGTGGCGTCATTCAATTTCAAAGGATTTGAGAAATGGCCAATCGGAGAGCACCATTTTCCTCACGAGACAAATAACCACTTCGAGGGTTCTTGCGTTCACTCCGCGCAGTCACTTGTGTCTGTCTTCTCCTTCTCACCCACCTTTCGTTTGTGATGCATGCATGTGGCGTTCAGGCCAAATGTTTGTCATCACCACACCGTAATTGTACCCCTTAACCATACACCACAACTGACTCAACACCCCACGCTCACGCGCTCCACAACTGCCCATTCTCTGCGGACAAGGCGGGAAAATGAGACTCACGCCCCTACGACATCGACACGACCACCACGTCTCACTCTCCCACTTCCTCATCCACTCCGCACAGACCAACCCTATCTCAATCATGGCCAAGACACCCTCCAAGAAGTCCGCCAAGGCCCCTAAGAAGGCCGGCAAGGGCACCAAGAAGAAGACCCGCGTGGAGAGCTACGGCTCCTACATCTACAAGGTCCTCAAGCAGGTGCACCCCGACACTGGTATCTCCAAGCGTGGCGTGTCGATCTTAAATTCCTTCATTGGCGACATCTTCGACCGCCTCGCCACTGAGGCCGGCAAGCTGGCCCGCTACACGAAGAAGTCTACCCTGTCTTCCCGCGAGGTGCAGACAGCTGTCCGCCTCACCCTCCCCGGTGAGCTGGCCAAGCACGCCGTCTCCGACGGCACCAAGGCCGTCACCAAGTACACCTCCAGCTCCTAAACAGTTCTGGAAGTGACTCGTGGCGAAGCTCACCAAAGCAACAAGACGAGAAAGATATCCAACCAGCAGAGGCCTTATAAGGCCTCACTCCCGGACTCAAAAGTCGCTCAGCGCTTGCTCTCTTTCATTTTCCTTTATTACAGCCGGCTCTTGAGCCTTAGGAGCCTTTTTCTCAAAAAGTCGAAAGTGTTACCTCTTTGCCGCGGCAGTCATGCTTAACAAAGCGAGCACGCGTTCTCTTGATGAAGTCTGTCAGCTTTACTCCTTTCCTCTTCTCTTCTTAACTGTTACATCCTCACCGCCATCTATGACTCCCCAAAGAGCGTAGCCTGACGCTGGGCCTTGCCCTCTCCCCATGCAATGTCGACACTCCTTCCTGCCGCCCCCCTCAACCACGTGCGAATGTAATGCCTCCAGCAACGTGCTCAACACGTCAGACAGCACTCCTGACTGCAGCTCCTGTAGGTCGACCAAAGAGACGCTCTCTTCGTCTTCGTTTTCCTCGTTACCAGTAGTACGAAGCACAAAATGCGGACGGCTCTGCAGCACAGGTGCAATTAAGCGACGTGCCATCGGGCAGACGCAGGCTACTGAGGGCGAGGATGACGACAACGAGGAAGTGGGAAGCAACACGAGGAGACCGGCGCACAGGTGAGATAGCTGTCGACGTAGGTTCTGGAGGTACTTGATTTGCCGTTGTATCACGCTGGTCCTGCTCGTGGGAAAGGTGGTCATGGACCACACAGCCGCCAGAGAAAAGATGGGCAATCGTCGGATGCTTCGAAGGAAGACTAATGCTGGGAATGCTACGCGTCTCAGTCGAAAGTCCCATTTCGTCAACACTTGACCCGGCAAAACAAATGTTCCCACTTCCGTACTGCTCGTGTTGCTACTGCCACTGTTACTGCTACTGCTCTTGTTGTCAGCGCAAAATTTAGTGCAAAAAAGCGCCTGTAAATAGCGACAAGTCATGAAGTTCTTTTTCTCGAGTAAGCCTTTTAGCAGCCTCTGCCCACACCCACGACAGCGCCCTCCTTGACGAGCCCATAGCTCGTCTCGACGCACTGAGGTCATGTCAGGCACGGGCTCTGTGCGGAGTCGGATGAGCAGGTCCTCCCTCCGTGCCCCTGCCTCTTCCTCCGGTTGAAAGGCGGCCCGAAGGACGCATGCGATGTCTGCTGCTACTCCTGCTGCTTTTGCGGGTCCCTCCTCGACTTTCATCAGAGCATTCAAGTACTCTTCCAATAATGCCTCTCGCTGCCGCTGCTGCCGCTGCTGCCGCTGCTTTTGCAGCTGTTGCTGCCGTGAGAAAGAGCCAAACACTTCACCAAAACTTAAAAAGGCCTCCTCTTGCTCTTCCTTTCCTCGTATCCTCCTCTCTCTCCTAGCGCTCGCGGGTAAAGACATACCGCCTAAATCGGGCAGCGTTGGCAAGCTGACATTAAAAGCAGTAGCAGCAGCAGCAGTGACAAAAGTATCAGCATTAGTCGTCCGCAGGAGCACGTGTTTAAGACGAGCATACAGGTCCTCTAACCCTGCTCTTGTCTTACGCACCACCCGAACACGATGACGCACAAGACGTGGTGTTTTTGCCATGGTCAAATTCCTTTGTCCCCCTTCCCCACCACACCACTCTTCCGCCCAACCCTTTTCTTCAGTCTCCACCCTTGTAAAACGCACCAAAAACTCCTCCTCCTCCTC
>Ga0160419_100159_pt1 | contig 47733 bp, 45 predicted proteins | sample CelAP2metagpilot_2_FD_108196 | JGI IMG/M metagenome (GOLD analysis project Ga0160419, IMG submission 108196) | Phycosphere-associated microbial communities from Cellana algal ponds in Kailua-Kona, Hawaii, USA - Cellana AP2-4-25 metagenome pilot ...
GGAGGGAGGGAGGGAGGGAGGGAGGGAGGGAGGGGAAAGAGATAGACAGAAGGGGGGGCTCATGTTGAGTGTGACGTTAAGAAGGCATGTGTAACAATCATTCTGTTCAGCAAACGACAATAAAATAGGAGCGGCAAGTCCGTTAGATCTCTCGGGGAGAGACCGTGCACGTCAAGAAAACAGCGTATCTGCTTTATGTTAACCCCCCTCTCCCTCCCTCCCTCCCTCCCTCCTTCGCCCCCTCCCTGGATAGGTCTGCGACCAAGTCCGACGCCTGGACCGTCAGATCTCGTACGGGGGCTCGGTGCACGTGCAGGAAATGGGGTATCTGGCCCGATCCTTTATGAACTCGGCCGAGGGGAAGGCCATCGCCGCGGAGTGCGAGGCGCGCGTGGTGGAGAGCGGGGGGGTAGTAGACAAGGATCGAAAGATGGATAAGGTGAGGAGAGGGGGAAAGGGAGGGAAAGAGGCAGGAAGGGAGGGTGGGTAAAGAGAGCTTTGTCCCCAAGCGCACAGTGTTGGTGTCTGCCCCTGGGTATTGCTCTGGCTTCTTCTTTTCAGCCATCTCTCTGCTCCTTTCCCTTTCCATCCCTATCCGCTCCTCCCATCAGCTTGTCAACCCTTCCTCTCTTTCCTCCTCCTCTCCCTCTTTCTCTCTAGCACATTCGCCGATACGCCACAGGCTTTCCTCATCAATTTCGCATCGTCAGCCAACGGGTGTTTGTTGCCGTGATTCGAAACCCGGCCACCAGCGTCTTCCAGGTTCTCTCCTTCGTGGCGTCTGCCGTTCTCCTGGGCGCTTTTTTCCAAGGGAGGCTGAATGGGGGGCCCACGGCTATGCAAGGTAAGGATAATGCATTCCCTCCTTCCCTCCCTCCCTTCCTTCAATTCGTGGTAATTTTATTTTCTACCTATAGGTGCACCCGCTCATAAGCTTACAGACGAGGAAAGAGAGCATTTTTACCGACCCTTGTCCTCCCTGCCTCTCCCTCCTCTTTCCTCCCTCCTTCCCTCCCTCTCACAGCGCACATCGGTGCTATGTTCATGGTCGCTTACATGATCATCTTCTCCGCCATCACCTCCCTCGAGCTCTTCATCGAGGAACGTGCTCTCTTCGTGCATGAGAAAACTTCCGGGTAGGATAATTAGACAGTCTTCATCCCATCCATTCTCCCCCACTCTTTTCGTTGTACAAGCATCCCGTGACTCACTCTTGCGTCACCTCTTCCTCCTTCCCTCTCTCCTTGTAAGCTTTTACCGCACCAGCGCCTATTTCCTCGCGAAGATCGCGTGCGAGATCTTGCCCACGCGCATGATCCCGACCCTGTTTTACGCGTTAATTACTGCCTTCATGGCGGGCCTGAGGACGGACTTCTACCACCTAGCCATGTATTGGTTGACGCTGACAGGTAGGTAAGGAAGGAGGAGGCTGGGAGGGAGGGAGGAAAGGAGAGGTAGCACCATTGCCGCATTGTCTTGATGGCTGGTCGGCTCGTTTTCTATCAGGACACAGGCATTTCTCATATCGAGTCTAACTTCTCTTATCCCCGCTTTTATTTTCAACACGTCCACCCGTAAAGTCACGAGCATCACTTCCACTTCGCTCTGCCTCCTAGTCTCCTGCGCCACCTCCGTCTATTCCGCGGCATTCCTGGGCTGTGGGGCCTTCTACATCATCTTCATGTTGGCTTCTGGCTTTGTCTTGCAAGCCGATGAAATCCCCTCTTACCTTGCACCGTTTAAGTATTTGAGTTTCTATCGGTACGTGTTTTTTATTAACTAGCCTGTGTCGTGTCATTTCTGTCGATGGCCCTCCTCGCCTTCTTTCTTGTCACGCCTACCCCCTGACAATTGTCTAGGCCTGGCCCACTCACTCTCTCTCTCTTCCCCCTTAATTGTACCACAGCTATTGCCTCCAGAACCTTCTTGCACTGGATCTGAAAGGCCGCACTTTTGACTGTCCCACGCCTGAGCAGCTGATGGCGGACCCGACCCTCGTCTCGATCTGCTTACCCTCCGGCGATATGTACCTGCAGAGCCAAGGCATTGATCCCGACAACTTGTGGAGGAACATTGGTATTTTAGCCGCGATGGCTCCTGTGTACCTGTTAATTGCTTATCTATTCTTGCGGGCATTGAAGAAGACCACGTAAATGGCGGGAATGGAAGGAAGAAAGGAAAGAGGGGGGGTATGTAGGAGCCTCGTTTGGACGGAAATGAAATAAAGTAAGGATGAAATAACCAAATATTTTATCTGTATGAAACGCCACAGGCTATTTCTGTAATTTCGGCTGGCAGCACAAGGTGAGAGAGAGAGAGAGAGAGAGAGAGAGCAAGAGAGAAAAAAGAATGGACTAGGGCAAATGAGAGGATGTACGGGTGTACGGGATGTCAAACACCCAAACAATCACGAAGTGGTAGGAGAGGTGTATCTCAATTTAAGGTTAATTAACAAGAAGGATGGATTTCAGAAAAGCATGCCGACTTGCCAACTTTATAGCTGTATATGAAAGGGAGGCTCATTACGTTTGCTTGCACTTTGGTGTGCCGTCACGATATGATAATTTTGGTATGCCGTTGTAATTCTACGCCCGCCATGCACTTACTTGTCTTGACACACACGCATTTTATCAGACATGCAGCTTTCTGGCCGATCAAAATCTTCGATTTACTCACTATTTAATCCCCCTCTACGTGCACAAAGGAAGAGGCGGTGTTCTCGCTGTCGCTGCCTGGCTTGGCTCTTGGCCGGCATCGAACATGACGTGGGTTCCCAGTGGCAAGCCTCTTCTTCCACCACCTGGCCCCCCGCCGGCCGAGGCACATCACGCGCCTCCCAGAAGAAGATGGGGAGCTGGATTCTTCTTAGCGATGACGCTATCGTGCTCTCTATGGCCTTTGGGAGTGCTGGGGCAACTCGGAGGCAGCAGTGACGACTCGCACGGCCCACAGCTCCTTCAAGAGGACTTGGACATGGCCTCGTTCCTCGGTATTGACCTCGGCAGTGGTGAGAATGCCGACGCATTTGCCTCCTTCCTAGATCTGGGCAGCAGCAGCAGCAGCAGCAGCAGCAGCAGCAGCAGCAGCAGCACCAATTACGACACGAGCGCCGAAACTGTAGATTCCTTTCCCGGCAAGAGCAGTTCCACAAGCGGCGACGACGGGATCGAGAACCAAGCCTCCTTGCTTGGCCTAGCCGGCCTGGACAGCAGCAGCACTGATATTGACTCTGAGTCCCCAGAAAAACTCTCCTTCTTTGACCATGGCAATGAGGACAGCGATAGAGGGGCCGATTCCAAGTCCAAGACCGCACTAGATCACGGCCCCACCCCAGCGGAGACGGATCCCCTCTATTTATCCCGGGCTAAAAGCATCCGCGAGGCCATTGGCCGGGATCCTGTGATCGTTTTGAATGGGCTAGGTGGCGCAGGATTACAATTTAGGTTGCGGGGGGCGAAACCTTCGTATTCTTACTGTCGCACCTGGTATTTACGCTTCCATACCGCGTGGATCTTGCCGAGGGTTGTGATTCCCCCGATAGCGAGATGCTTGATGGATTTCATCACGCCTATCTACGATTCGATGACACAAACATTTAGTAATAAGCCAGGAGTAGCGGTGAAGGTGACTGGCTTTGGGCAGATTCTTTCGTTGGAAAACTTAGGGCCGTCGATTTTGCCGCTTCGGAATTTTGATTACATCAGAGGCTTTGTTAAGTTTATGATTAGTGAACTAGGGTACGGGCCTGGCCTTGACCTATTTGCAGCGCCTTATGACTGGAGGTACACGCCTGATGTGCTCAAGGAACAGGTGAATCCCTCTTCCCTTGTTAACTTCTTCCTCCAATTTCTGAAGCTCCTGAAGTTCTCACCTCCCTCCTCTCTCCTCTCTCCCTTCTCTCCCTTCCTCTCCCTTTCATCCCTAGGGATACTTCCGGGACCTGCAAGCCCTCGTTGAAACCGCATATATCACTTCAGGTAATCGTCGCGTGCACCTAATGGGACATTCGTTGGGGGGGGTCGTCGCCCTGGCCTTCCTGAATGACGTGCCGTTAGAATGGAAGCAGATCTACATCAAATCCTACCTCCCCGTCGGCAGTCCCTTCGGTGGCACGGTTGTCAATGTCATGGGATCATGCTCCGGGTATAATCTCGGCCTCCCCCTCGCTCCTGCCGACCTGCGAGATTTCGAGGCCCAAGCACCGACGGGCCCCTGGCTCTTCCCCCGGCCCTCACTATGGCCCCCAGATGAGATTCTCGTACAGACACCCAATCAAAGCTATTCTGCACATGATTACGAACGCCTGCTGCGTGATTTAGGCCTGGGTAAAGCTGCTCTCCCGGTGTACAAGCATGTTGCTCCGCTCTATCTCGAGACGCTCATCCCCCCCGGCATCGACGTCCACGTCATCCACTCGACTGGCAACCCCACCATCGCCTCCCTCATCTACAACCAGTCCTTCAATGGAAGCATGGACCAAATTCCTCTCCCTCCCTTCCACGTCTTTGGCCCTGGTGATGGCACGGTCCCCGAAAGGAGCTTGCTGAGGCCGTTCAATGAGTGGCATCCCCCCGGGAAGGAGGGAGGGAAGGAGGGAGGGTGGGTGTTGACGCACCATGTGATAGAAGGGGTGAACCACATGGATATTTGCAATTTTCGAGGCTTTTTCAGGGTTTTGACCGATATATTGGGGAACCATGTGGACAGAACCTTGCGGCCGGAATCGGACGCGCTGGAAACGTCCCCCGACGCCTGGAAGACGAGAATGAAGCAGCGCTGGGCGCCGATCGAGGCGGCCTTGGATGCCGCAGAGGAGATGGTCTTTGGTCCTTAGGCTTCAGGAAAGAGGTCAGGGACGAGAAGGAGACAAGGGGAGTGGGGTGCATGTGAGGATTGGGCTTGTGCTTGCACTGCTGGCCTTGTCTATCTTATATTTTAGCGAGGGAGACAGACTGCTCCATGTAGATGTAGGGCTTGGTCGATAAAATAAATAAATGCTAAATGTAAAGGTCCGAGCGAAATGTAATGGTCAGAGAGTTCCCACGACACATTGAATGGCTGGGTCGTGCATGTGCCGTTCTTCTTCCTTTTTGCCCTTCTTTCTCGGAGAATTGTTCACGTTCTCCCGTTAACGTTTCGCGGCTTTCTTTGTACAGGTTTCCTTCCATTTACTTGCCCTTTTTTTCTCTTGACCCCCTTGCTCTCTCTCTCTCTCTCTCTCTCTCTCTCTCTCTCATGATTATCTCCCGCGGCGGCGGCCCTGCTCACGGACATAAGAATTACGAGGTCTGGACCTGGAGCGTGATATGCTCTCTGTCCGTAGTCGCCGTCGCTTCCGGTCATCGGGACTGGCGCTCCTACTGCTGCGGCTGGCGCTTCGGCCTCTCTCTCTTTCAGGGCGTTTTCCCCCACAGCGCCCCGCCTCCCTCTGCCTCTTCTCTGCACCATCATGGTGAGTTTTGTCTATCGATACGTGTCGCATGCGATGCTCGGGGCCGACGCTGCTGCTCCTGCAGCTGTTGTCGCTCGAGCTTCGACCCCTCTCGGAGCGTCCTTTGCCACGACCTCCCTCCCTTCCTGCCCCCACATCATCTTCTTCCTTGCGCATCGCTTTCTTTGCCTTCTTTCGCTCCTTTTTCACCACCTTCTTTTTCTTCTTTTCCTCCTTTTTCTTTTCCTCCTTCTTCCTCTTTTTCTTCTCCTTCTTCTCCTTGTCTTCATCTCTATTCTTCTTCCTCTTTCCCCCTCCGTCCTTCACCACATCGTTCCCTTCTTCCTCATGCATATGACTCGCATCCTCCTCGTATTCAAAAGCTCTCCCCTCCGCCTGTTCTTTCTTCATCCTTTCAATCTCTCGCTCAACCATACTCTTTCCCTTGGGCAAGTGCTCGTGCCTCGCTGCAGGCGCTGCTCCGAGACCCTCCACGCGCTCTGCATCCATATCCCCCCTCTCGCTCGCCCCCCTTGCCAGCAGCTGTTTCAGCTCACTTGCATCGAGTGTAGTCTCTACTACTGCCTGACGTGCCGGTGCCAACCCCAAGGCAGCATTAATCATGTCTTCGTCCCGTCGTCGAAACTCCGCTAACTCCCTCCGTCGTTGCGCCTCCGCATCCTCTTTCCCTTTCTCCCCTCCTTTGTCTGCTTTGGTATACCACATTAGGTCTTTGCCTTTCTGCCAGCGTCCGACGGGGGCCTTGAGGCTGTGTCCCAAATAATGCTCACGGTAGTGTTCTACGAAAGGGTTGGGAGGAGCGGGGAAGGAGGGAAGGAGAACGGGCGAGGAGGAAAATAGAGATATGAGTCATGTCCATGCTGATCATTCCTCACCCCACCCACCCAATCAAGCACCACGCCTACCGTCTTTCACATCCTCCCACTTGAATCGGTCCTGTCCGCCTCTATTGCCGCCGTCGCGGTAGCCCGTTTTCGGCCCGAACGACATGCTTGCTGTCCTTGATTCAGTCCAGCTAGCTAGAGAAGGTGTGGGGAATGAGGAGAGGGAAGAATTATTGTACCGTCATGATGAAGAGGACGATTATGATGCTCCTGACAAGGATGGCGCACATGTGGACACTAAGGTTGGCTCGAAGCAGGCATTTGTCTCATGCCGCCTTGCGAATTGAAGCTGAGGGGAGGGGGTGAGGCAGGAGGTCGATGTGTTCACATGTGTGTCAAGCCTTCCCGGCCCGACACCGCTGCCACACATTCGCCTCCAGCCGCGGGCATTGCGTCCCACAGTCGGCAAATATTGCATATTTGGCAGCCCAGGATGGTGCGTGCTCCTCTCCAAACCCCAGAGGCACCGCCATAATCATCAGGCATCATCAGCATGAACGATGCGTCGTCCTCATCCTTTCTCACAAACAACAACCATCCATAACACACACACTTTGCATACCTGTCTCATTTCCCTCTTATCCTAGCTTCTGCTTGGTTGTGCCTGTCAGCTGTGGGCATTTGCCTCTCAACCACACTAATCAACCTTCCAACACAACGTCAATTCCACAGCACACCATGCTGGGAGGAACGCGGCTGCGGCGTCTAGCCCTGCAGCACAGCAGTCCGTGTCGCAGGCCACATCTTTTGCCAGCACCCCCACCTCTCCTTCGCCTCCCGCATCGTTTGGCTGCCTCCTCGTCCACCCCACCCACTCCCCCTTCCTCCACCGACAAGCTTGTGGCCAAGCAAATCATGACAGACCGGGCAGGCTACCGTGAGACGCTGTACTATGCGGCCGTGCCTTCGTCTTCGACGGCCGAGAAATCCAAAGACAAGGAAACGGAGGAGAGCACCACCACTAGCAGCACCACAAATAGCAAGGCATATCACCGTATCGACCCTCCCCCCGAAGTCCTCTCCCTCCGCCTTCTGGCCGAAGACGGCCTCCGCGCCTTGCTTCCAAGAGGCTACCCACGCTCGGTCCAAAAAGGGTACGCAGAATATGTCAAACTTCAAATGACAGCTTCCCTGGCCAGCTCCGCCATTGGTGTGCTCTCCACTCAATCCCTCCTCTACGCCATGGGCCTGGGCGCCGGCGCCATCCCCCTCGCCGCGGCCCTTAACTGGATCATAAAAGACGGGATCGGACAAGTCGGCGGCATCATATTCGCCAGTGTCGTGAACGACCGATTCGACGCGAATCCCAAACGCTGGAAAATGGTCGCCACGATTTCCCTTGACCTCTCCTGCGCACTCGAGCTCCTTGCGCCTCTCGCCCCAGGATCCTTCCTCGCCATCGCCTCCCTCGCCAACGTCGGCAAAAACGTATGTTTCCTCTCCGCCTCCGCCTCGCGCGCGGCCATCCACAACTCCTTCGCCAAACGGGAGAATCTCGCCGACATCACCGCAAAAGCCGGTTCTCAATTCATAGTCACTTCCATCCTCGGCACTGGTCTGGGTATCGCCCTCTCCACCGCACTAGGCTCTTCCTGGATGGCGCTCGCTCCCATCTGTGCAGGGCTGTCTTTTGTCCACATTTCTTGTAACTACCTATCCCTACGCCATGTTTGCCTAAACACAATCAACGCCGAGAGGATGGAGTTGATCATGCAGCACTACGTCCTCACAGGCCGCATCCCCGCCCCGGGCGACATATCTCCAATCGAACGGTTTATGACCCCCGCCATCTATGACACAGTGGCCCCTTCCGCATTAGTGGCGCGCTTGCCTTCCTTGAGGATGGGGAGGCACTTAGACGAGGTGGCAAGCCTTGAGCAGCTGCCACGGTTGGCCCGGTTGTTCGAAAAGGAGAATTATGTTTTGAATGCGAAGGGAAGGAGGGGGGATGGGACGGCGACCGTTGATGTGTTGATGAAGGAAGAGGCAAATGTCCACGACGTGTTGAAGGCGTGCGTGCATTCATACTACGTCAGAAAGGAGGCAGGGAGGGAGGGAGGGTGGAAGGCCCCTCGGGTGCAGTCGGCGTGGGCGAGGTTGATGGAGAAGAAGGAGGTGGAACGGTCAGATACGTGGCTCATTGACCTCGTGGAAAGCACGCATAAAACATTGTACCGACCATCGTCGGGGGCTGGAGGGGCAAGGGAGGGAGGGAGGGAGGATGGGAGGGGGAAGCATTTGACTATGGTGGATGATATTGTGGGGCAGTTGACGCGGGCTGGGTGGTTGACGGACAGTGTGTTTTTCCCACATACCCAAAATAGGATTAGCTTCGAAGGGGGCGCGATTCAAGGAGTGCCCTTGTCGTCATCTGATAGCAATAAAAAGGGAGCATGAAGGTGTAAGAACGTCGGATAGTGGGGCAGTGGACGGGTAGTGGTAGTGTCGTGTTGTCTGCAATCACCTTCGGGTTCGACGGGGCCTCCATCTCGATGTCGATTTAAGAGAAGGGTGAGGGGGAAGAAAGCACAAGCCACTCAAGTGTGTCAATAGGTGGATAAAGGAATGTGTAAAAGTAGACGGAGGTGGCGAGAGTCGTCGAGCACAAGCGCACGCATGGCGCATCTGGACACGAGGCAATAAACGCATCTTTAAAAAGATTAGCATCAATAGGCGACAGATTCCCAAAATCCATTTCCCTTTGTATCCACCCATTTATATGCAAACTTTCTTCTTTCTTTCATCTTTTCTTTTGTTGTCAAAATTGACACCTCAGTAAATGGCCCTCTGCTATCCCTACCACCCATCCCCTCAGCTTCCCCACATTCAGCAAGGCCTCCTAATTCCAGCCTCCGTTAAAGCGTATTTTTTCTCATTTTCTCTGACCAAGCGAGAGCAGTTTAATCCTGTTCCCTTCCTCCAGTCCTCTTTCCCCCCCCCATCCCCACACTGCACATCCGCCACAAAATGCCACACCGACGGCGCATAGCTTTTGACCCTCTCCACATGCACGCACTTCACCCCCTTCCCCGCCCAGGTCCTCCCCAATCCATTCCCCATTTCTGCCACCTCTCTCTTAACCCTCTCAACCCACGCCTCAACGGCTTCCTCCAACATATTCCCATGCACATGCAGCATCCCTCCTTCCTCTCTTAACAAACGCACCGCAATGGGCCACCCCTCTTCACTACTAGGGATCAAACCTAGGTGTACGCGGTGTGCTATCATATCAGGCAAGCCAAGAGTAGTCACCCGGTTGTCCCCTTCTATCACCTCCACTACCCCCTCCACCCCATTTTCCCTGAGATTGAATCTCAAGGCCGCAATCGCGTCCGTGTTCCACTCACACGCCAGAACCCTCTCCGCCTTCCCATGCACCGCCAGCGGCAAAGTGTAATACCCAATTCCAGCGTACAGATCCACAACTGTCTCCCCCCGACAATCCATCCGCGCTATCCGTGCTTTCTCTGACACGTTGCCTGAGGAAAACATCGACTTGGTCATGTCGAAGCCGTACTTCAGCCCATTCTCACGCACCATCACCCAACCCGGGCACCCTGGCCCCGGAACAGCAGACGCGGCTGCTGCTTCTGCTGCTTCTGGTGATGGTGGGAGGGGAGGGTAAAGAAGCTGCACCTGGGACCGACGCTTAGTACCTCCTTGGATGGGTGCCATGCGCGCCAGCCGGGTGGCCCCGGGAAAGACGGTCAGCAAGGCGGGCCAGAGAAAGGGGTAGGCTTTCCCCCACGCTTGGGAATCGCGAAATGGGTGATTATCTTCCAAGAGTAACACGTCCCCGAGACGCTCGACGTGCAAAGCGGCGAGCAGTTGGGGGGTGAGGAGGGAGGGAGGGAGGGAGGCTTGCTCGAGGGCAGTTTGGACGGCTGTCTGGAGGCGAAGGAGTTGATTGTTGAGTGTTGCCGCACCATAGGGCAGGCATTCTTCGCCCCAACCTTTAATTAGTTCGAATGGTGGCTGTCCTTTCAGGGTTTCAACAAAGAGACGCAGAGCACGCGAGTGGGGTAGGGATGCAGGTGCGGAGGCGGATGTGGAGGTGCACCACGCCTGGAGCTCGGCTAGGAGGGGCTTGGTTGTATTTGTGTCACTTTCGTCCTCGAGATGTAGGATGGGTATGGCCATACAGCCAGGAATGGAGGTGGATTGAGCGATGCGTCGTTGTCGATCAAAGAGACCTGCACGTTCCAAGGCCGTTTTGAGGAGCTTCGTATGAGAGGCATCCGTTAGAAGGCAAGGACAAGGAGGAGGAGAAGGGAGGGCTACCTTTTTAAACGCCATTGGTGCTGTTCCTGCTGCGGTAGTCTCCCGTATTGCTGCGTTTCTCTCCTTTTTTTTGGATTTGAAAGTTGACCAGGAAGGAGGGAGAATTACCAAGGGCGGCGCGAAGAAAGGGCTAAACGCAAAGGACTGCACACCCCCACCAATTATTAATACTGCCGCTCCTGCTCCTGCTCCTGCTCCTGCTCCTGCTCCTGTCTCCTTGGCATCGAGGATATCATTTCCTGCGTGAAAAGCTACGGCCGTGTGATGGATCAAAGGTGGGACCAACATCGCTATAGGGAAACGGGCAGCGACCTGTGTCAGCTTCAACCTCACGCTTTTGTGTGCGGCCGCCAATGGCTCCAGCATCAACACACTCATCGGCGCCTGTATTTGTATCTGTGATCTCTTTCCTTCACCCCCTTCATCTTCCTCTTCCTCTTCCTCATTATACATGTATTCTGTACTCATTCCTCCCGTGATTAGCAATCTCTCCCCCACCATCGTAGCAGCATGACCATAGCGTCCATCTCCTCCTCCTCCTCCTGCTCCTCCTCCTACTCCTTCTTCATCATCATTTTCTTCTTCTCCTCCTCCTCTTCCTCCTCTTGCTTCTTCCTTTTCCCCCTCTTCTTCTCCTCTACATTTTTCTCCTTTTTTTCCTCCTCCTTCTCCTTCTTCTCCCCCTGCTCCTTCACTTTTTCCTTTTCCTCCCCCCTCTTTGGTGCATGAAATAGAACAGTAAGTCTGTGCCGCTAGATCAATCGAAAACCCCTCCCCCTTAACCCCCTCCCCACTCAAATCCTCCAACCCCCCCCACAGAAACAGTCGTCGCTCCTCCTCCCCCACCCTTTCTCCTCCCACAACTGTGGCCGTATGCGCAAAAAGCGGGGGCAAAGGCCTTGCCGGCTCTGCCCTCGACAACACCATTTCACCCCACGTCCACATTCCATCCTCAAAAGGGGAGAGAATATGCAACTTCCCCCCAAAAACATTATGACCATCCCTCCCTCCATACACAACAATACAACTCCGATGCCTCAACAATGTCATGCTATGGCTCCACCTTGGGCTAGGTACCGTTCCCAATGGAATGACCTCCTTCCATCCCTCCTCTCGTCGATACAACCATAGATCCCCGAACGCCCGGTGGGGGGAGGCCCGACCGCCGAAGACAACGAGGGTGCCCTTGCAATGAGAGGGGTGGGAGGAAGGGAAGGCGACGGCCGCGTGTTTCTCCCGTGCTGCGGGGGTATTCATAGCAGTCGTTGTGGCGCTTTCATGGAATTTAGGGAGGGAGGAGGGGTTGTTGAGGGCTTGTAGGGATAAAGTCAAGCTAGGTGCCTCCACCTGCACCTTTATCTCAATGAGATCGTTTTGTCGCCCCGCCGGTTTCTCGCACCAACCCCCAAACATCCAGTACATCCCTGTCTCCACTTCACACAGTGAGTGTCCCCACCGTCGCAAAAGCTGTTTGTCTGCTGCTTTCACGGTTGTTGGGGAGGGAGAGGAGGCAATTTCGGGCTCGACCCACCGCCATTCTTTCTTGTGCTTCTTGATATTTTTTACGCCATCCCTACGCTTTCGCCTTTCCTCTGCCAGGGCATGTTTAGCTGCTTGAATACTGCTGCTACTCCTACTCTCGGGGTAGTTGCCCTTCATTGTGGTCGTCGCCAAGCCTTGCTCCTGTGACTCCATCTTATCCTCTTCCGCAAAGGCCACTGCTAGTGTCTCAGTAAAGCGTTGCGTGCGTTTAGCATTGAGCCCAAACTTGCGATTGGCAAGCGCCACCAAAGCGTCCAGCCCATCTTCCGTCATCATATCGATACCCTGGAGCAGTAGAGGTGCCTCCAATGAGTTGGCCCCCGTCCGAATCGCTACCAGCACACGCTTCTTGCCCAGGCTGATACCGGACTCGCGAAATCCGCTTGCCACCCCTAACTTTAGTAGACTTTCTGCCGATACCAAGTCCCGACATTCGATATGCAGTACCAAAGGCTCTTGCTTCAGCGTTACCGAACCACTAGCCTGGCCCCGTGCATCGCATCCAGCCAGTGCCCCTCGTACTGCTTGGAGTGTGACGGGAGCATGGCTTGACAACAACCAGTTCCCGCTGGCCTTGCGACAGACCACGCCATCCACATCCTGAAAGAGAGCAATTCGACCAGAGCACGAGCTGGTCGTTACGTAGTTACGATGGCCATTGATGAGGCCCACCAACTCCACAATAGGGGCGTCGAGGCTGCCCTTCTTGGACCGGTCTTTCCCGCCGCGTGCCTTGTCACCCAGCAAGTCGTGTAAACGCTGGGCTTTGTTCTTGTCGAAGTCTCGAGTGCGCCTGGCGGACTCCATGGGGCTAGGTGCAAGATTTCATTTACCTGGGTGTAGTCGTCATGTGAGTGTATATATGCGGCGAGGTTTTTAGGTGGTGGGACACGAGCGAAGCTCTGTAAGGGGCGGGAGGTTTTTGAAGAACATGAGGATATTATTGATAGATAAAAATACTATTTGCCTCGCGGCCACCCAGAGCTTTACGTATTCACCGAGCCATGCCCATGATCACACATACATGTGCTTTACAACTCACTTTACAGCCTTGCACACGGCCCCTGCCCCCACGGGTTTCCACAGAGTCTACAGGCGCGCTGCAAAGCCGGCCCACTCTCCCCCACCACTCAAGCACAACCCCAGCCCTGCAAGCCCCCAAAATATGGCCCCCGCCACCCTGAAATATAAGCTCAAAAAGGTAGAGGAGGGGCTGGCCGGGGACGAAAAGCCGGTTTGTGCCTTCTTCTCCCTGCCACAAGGTTGCCGAAACGGAGCCAAGTGTCCTTTTATGCACGGGGAGGCAGGCGCCGCATCCGAGGAGCGGCCCAAGGCCACCCCCACAAATAAGACGACAGGTGTGACCAAGAACGCCCAGGCCATGCAGCAAGTCCGCCTTCAGCTCGCATCGGAGCAGGCTAAGAAGCGTACGGCTCCCGCCCCCTCGACGCCTGTTGGTGGTGCCACCAGCACATTTGCCAAAAGGTTTAAGCGACAGGAGCCCGAAGAGGAGGAGTCCACCGAGGAGGAGGACGAGGAGGAAGGTGAGGAGGAAAAAGTCCCCGCCCCACCCCTCAACGTCATCAAGCCCACAGTTCCTGCGCGACAAGTTCCTGTGCCGACAAAAACTGCGCCTGCATCCAAAAAGGCAGTTCCTGTCCCCACCCTCAGCAAGCCCGTCGGCACGGGCAATACTGATGATGTGATGAATCCTTTCCTCGCGATTGCTCGGCCTCCCACATCCGCGCCGACCACGCAACAACAGCAACAACAGCAACAGCAGCAACAGCAGCAACAGCAGCAGCAGAAGAAGAAGCAATTTCCTGCAGGACCGGCGACGAACGCCACCCCCGTCACCATAGGAAACAAGAAAAACAACACCAGTAACACCAAGCCCCCTCCTGTTGCCAAGACCATAGTTCCCGCTCCGATAGCGGCAGCAGTGGCTCCAATCGAACGCAGACCTGCTGCACGTGTGACTGCCGCTGCCCTCACAAACAACAAACCCGCTAATGGACATGGGGTGGGGATGCTTGGGAAGATCTCTGCCTTGCCCGTCACTCCATTTACTATCACACACAATCACAAGATGGAAATGAAGCAGGAGGAGGTGGAGGTGGAGGACGGAGAGGTTGTGGAAGAAGGGGGAGGGGTAGAGGAAGGACAGCACTTCAAGGAGGAGATAGAGGAAGAGAAGCCGGTGGGGGCGGTAGCCAAAAAGGTCAAGAAACAACAGCAGCTTCAGCAACAGCGGCAGGAGGAAGTTGTTATGGAGGAGGAGGTGTGCGTACACGGGGAGAGCAATTGGTCCTGCTGCGTGAAGGCTACTTTGGATCATGCGCGTTTTGAACCCAACTATCGGGTGGTTGCTAGCAAAACGAAGGGGGAGGGGGAGTGGATCGCAGCGAAAAAGCACGGGGCGTGGTGCAAGGACCTCCCTCACGTCCTCGCTTTGGATTGTGAGATGTGTGCAACCCGGGATCCGGTCAGCATGGAGCAGGATGGGAAGGCTTTGATCCGATTAAGTGTAGTGAGTGGGCACGATGAGAACCAGGTATTGCTTGACACGCTCGTCTTGCCTTCCTTGCCTGTGGTGGACTATCGCACAGACATCCATGGGATTCGCCCAGAGGACTTGAGAAGTGTAATGTTTACATTTAGACATGCTCAGGCGGCGATGCTGCATTTGTGTTGTACCGAGACTGTGCTGGTGGGTCATGGGTTGGCCAACGATCTGACTGCTTTAAAAATGAAGCACTCCAAGGTGGTGGACACTGCCCTTCTCTTCGAGAGGGAGGACGCGCCAAACCATACCCCTGCATTAAAGGACGTGGCGGGTGCGTTGCTTGGCTTGGATATGCCGGACATGCACGATTCGGTGGCAGATGCGCAGGTCACGCTGAGAATCGCCCGACACTTTTTGGAGCAGGGACCCGTGGCGCCTGTCCCCCGTTTACCGGCAGCGAGCAATAAGAAGGGGAGGCGGGCAGAGGCACAGCAAAGTTGCCTTTTATTGCATCGGATTCCTCTGTATGTGAAGGCGGAACATATCTTGGAGATGTTTCAGAGTCGGACCCATGTCATGCCTGTGGCGGTGGATCCAGTGGTGGCGACGGGGGATGGAAGCTTGGGGAGGGCTACTGCCCGCTTTCTGTCAAAGCACCATGCCGATCTTGCGTTTAGTACCTTGACGGGCCCTGCTAGGCCTGATAAGGATGGACGGCCCCAGAAGAGGGTGCATTTGGCGGGGAAGAAGGATTATGTGCAGGTGAGGTTGATGTACGCGCCAGGGAAGGAGGAGGGAGAGGAAGGGGGGGAGGGAGTGGTGAAAGAGGATGCGACGTCGTCGCCGCCGGCGAAGATCTTTTAGGGGAGTGAAAGGGGGGAACAGGGCGGCATATTTTACCATAAGAATGAAAAGGAGTGCAGTTTGATGAAGAAAGAGGGAAGGGCAGGTAGAGTAATGCAGCAGTAGCAGCAGCAGCGGCGGCGGCGGCAGAAGCAGCAGCAATAGCAGAAGGTTTTATTTAAGGTGTGACCGCGTGCGTTTGTGTGTGTGTTTGTGTGCCCGTATGTGTCTTTGCGTGAGTGTGAGTGTCCGTGTGGAGGGGCACTATACGCGGAAAACAGGGGGAAATGAAACAAGAAAGAAATGGCAAGCCAGGACTTGCGATGTTGATTTACCATTGTGCAACATTAATACTTCGTTTGTGTTCTTCTTGAGTGTATGAGTATGACTCCTTCACATCTCTTCCTCCCCTCCTCTCGCCTCATTTCTCCTTCACTCACTCTCCTACCGGCCAAGGTCAAGACCACCATTTTACTTACATTTTAAAAACCTGATACTGTCTTCCCTCCCCATCCAACCCTTTCTCCCACAGCACTTCCTTTTCCTTCCCCCTCTCCAGCTCCCGCTCCCAAGTTTTTAAGAGCCCCTCCTCCTCCACTTTCTCCCTCCCCTCCACCCTCCCCCTCCTCTTCGTTTTCTTTACGCTGGTAAGGTCGATCCCTCCGTGAATCATGATTTTCTCGGTAACCTCTATCTCAACCAAGTAGCCCACATCCTCCTTTGCCAACCTCCTTAACTCCATAACCGCACTCGCATCAGCCCTGTATATGTCCCCCACTCGATACTGCACTCCCTTCCCTCCCTCCCTCATCTCCCCCCCCCTGTCATCCTTCTCCTCGATTTCGCCGCTACTCCTCCTGTCTTCCCCATCTTCAACTGGCCGCCGGATCAAGACGCGATAATGGACAAACGACTGCTTCTGTTGCTGCTTATGCTTCTGTCTCAAGGCCTTTCGATGGAAGAACAGCAAGGTCGGATAGCCCTTCCCATCGGCCAAAATCAAGGCGTCCGTTCCCCAGGGGTGCCCCGCCACGACCTTCTGCGCAATCCCTCTGTTGACAGGCGCAAGCTCCCATCCTTCCGGTAAGTCTACTGCATCTACCCCTGCAAAGGCTTCCCTCCTGAGCAATGGAACCACCATCTCATCCACCGGTACGTCAGGGTCTAACGTGCGATAGACGAAGCCGCCATACGTCATGCTGGGAACGATTGTCCGAATCAAAATTCGGGAATCGCACTGGGTGGGTTGGTACCTCGACTTCCTGCTCGACCTCCCCCCTCCCTCCCTCCCGTCCTCCTCCTGGTTTTCGCTTGATTCTTCCACAAGACCATACCCGGAATCCAGGAGCTGCCCTGCCCTCCCTTCGTGAATCGCAGTTGTGTAGGCAGCGAACGCGGGGGGGACCTGTAATGTATCCCCCTCTCCTCCTTCCCTCACTCCTCCTCCCCCTCCGTCAGCAGGGCCCGTGGCACGCAAAAGAATAAAGCTGGTGCCCCATGTGTGGTGCTTCACCACCTCTTGGATGACGTCTTCGTAGGCAGGGACAATCTCATAGCCATCTGGGAGGGAAAGAGGCGCGTTCTGGCACCCTGTTTTGGTCACGTCGACCACCGCATGGTCCAACGTGCGGTACACTACTCCCTCATATGTCACTGAACGATACCCCTCCCTCTCTTGTCCGCCCTTCATCTCCTTCTCCTCCTCGGCTCCTTCGTGTAATTTATTACGGTCTACATCTGTCCCACACGCCAACCACACCAGTAACCGCTCTCCATCTTCTTTATTCTGACGCAACGCTAGACGCAAATCCCGCGCCACGTCCTCAGAGACATACCTCATGGGCAACCCGGACGGGAGACCCCTCAAAAAGGCCCAGTCGGGAGCGTTTCTCTCCTTTTCCTCCTCCTCCTCCAACTCCTCCTCCTCCTTCTCCAACTCCTCCTCCTCCTTCATCCCTCCCTCTCTCCGTTTCTGTTTCCATCTCTTTTGGGGTTCGTGGCCTCCTTCTCTTCCTTTTCCTGCTCCTGCTAATGCTGCTGCCCGTCGTCGTCGCTGTCGTGCTTCTTCCGACTGAATGAGCAGGAGACCCACGGGCTTGAGTTTCGCGATCGCGTCTACCAAGCCCCCCACCCCCTCCGCCGCCAACACCACCAGCCCCTCTCTCTCCTTCTCTTCAGTTTTCAACAAGTATGAATCAACACCTGCTTCTTCTTCCCCCTCCTCTTCTTCTTCCCCGTGCCCGAACACAAAAACTCGACCAGAAACATTGTACGAATCAAGCAGCGTTATCACCTCGTCCTCCCCCTCCTCAGCCATCATTCCCTCCTTCTCATCCTCCTCCTCCTCCTTCCCAACTTCTTCTTCCTCGTCCTTTCGTAACTTCCTCTTTCTTCCCCTCTCTCTTCTTCTTCCTCTTCTCCTTACTTTCGGTATGGACTGACTCGGCCACACTCTCCACTCCTCCCCTCCTCTCTCCCAAACCGCTAACCCTTCCACACACTCCTCAAACTCTAGATCCTCCTCCTCCCCTTCCCTCCCTCCATCCCCCTCTTCCTCCTCCTTCCCTCCACTCTCCCTCCTCCTATCCGCCATATGGTCCGCCCAGCTTATCTCTCGCTTACATTCAAGCAGCGCCTCACTCTCAAAGAGCCTCTTCAGACTCCTTAAGTCGCGGGTAGTGCCATTCCGCACTGCACACGTAAACTCCCTCCTCCTCCCCCTCCAGCCTTTACTAGTACTGCTACTATTGCTACTACTGCTACTACTGCTACTACTGCTGCTGCTACTCCTACTACTCCCCGAAGGCTGCTGTTCATCAGAGAGCACCACGGTCGTCACCGAACTCCCCAGCCGTACGTCCTCCTTCCACACCAACACCGACAAGTCACTCTTATTCCCCCCCTCCCTTCCCCCCACCTCGATCACGCCCGCAAACTCCACCACTCTACCTCGCTCCAAGTGAATCGCAGGTACCCTCTTCAACCCCGTCAAGGGCGAACGCAGGGCAGCCACGCCTGCTTCTATAGGTAGAGGCACGCCTCGGTTGGCCAGAAACCGCGCGGCCTCCTGCGCCAGGACCAGTTGCTCAAGGTACTGAAACGAAGGGAAGTGGGCAATGAGCTCCTCCATGTGCTCGTTGGCGAGGAAGACAAATGCGGCCATTGCGGCAGACGGCGGTCCGTCTTCGATGAGCCCTGTGGAGCCCGAGGAGGACGAAGAGGAGAAAAAAGGATCGCGTTTCATCGCCGCCGCCTTCATTCTCAACGTCACTTTGCCAAACGCCATCCCGAAATCGCTCTCTTCCACCTCGACCTCCTCTGCAACCAACCACACCTTGCCCAGCACCTCTTCCCCAAGGGAGGGAGGGAAGGCACGCGACAGCTCCTCAATCGTGCGGTACCAACTTCCTAACCCTCTCCCTCGTCCCCCCACATTGTGCAACAACAATTTTAGATCCCAATCCACCTCAAATAACACAGCACCAGGCAATAAATCAGACCACAGGTCAGCACATGTTGGGGGGAGGAAATTCTTGCGAAAGTAAGGGCCACAGGGCCGCGAGGGGTCGTCAGGATCAAGAGAGAACCCGATGCCCGCCCCGCATAAGGCAGGCTCACCGAGCACTTGACGGAGAAGTTGGATAGAAGTGATCGAGGAACGACATGGCTTATCATGTGGCTGGTCGTGGCAGGGGACGGTGGCCCAGTACACTGTGCCTGTGCCCGAGTCTACAGTCAGAGCTCGCAAGCTGTGGAAACTCCGTTCGGGCGCGGCTGAAGCGGGTTCCAGGCGGGGGAAAAGCGCCGGTAAGCGTGGAAAGGAGAACTTGTTGGAGCTAAGGGTGATGGGAGCTTCCACATTGTAGCGGGTGGTGGGTGGGAACTCCTCCGATTCGTCTGTAGGTGTATGATGTATGGGAAGGGGAGGAGTGAAGGGAGGCGGAAACGGCCTTGACTACATTCAAACGTACCAATGGTCGACGAGGACGCTGATGTCAGGTCTATTGCTGCCAGCACGATGAGACTGGCAAACAGCGCTATTCTTAGCCTCATCATACCGTGTGGTTCGTTGGGCAAGGTGGGCACAGTGGCTTGTTACGGTCCGTTAGGGACTCAAGTAGCTTATCAGCGATTGTCGCAGCTTGTCATCGCCATCGAGTCCGTTCCGGTGAAACGGGAAGTTCGACCAAGTCTATGGCCTGTAGTGAGGGAAAATGTTGAGGTGTTGGGGCCGTCGAGGGCTGTTGGTATTGCGTGTAGGATGTGCTGGGGTCATTGGGAGAGCAGGCAATAAGCGCCCCATGGCATTCTTCCTCCCCTATCGCCGGCCGAGGCAGATGTCGCGTGTGTTCTGCATTTCTGCGCATCGTGTCAAGCCCTTTCATATCTCTCACGGGCGTCCACACACACAGGCAAGGGGTGCCGCAGCAGCAGCGTCAATTGCAGTTCCATTTCTAGGTCAAGACGCCGCAGGACCCGCCGCGTGTCTTCACGACAGCATTACCTCCTGCTTCCAAGCAACCCACCCCACTATCACTGCTCAGCCCATTTGACTTTCAACCAATGTGGGTCACCCGCAGGCTCCCTGCCGCGCGCCTTGCTACACAGAGACGCTTGCTACCGCTTCATATGCGTGCCTTGTCTTCTGCTGCGGCTGCCGTTCGCGCCATCCCGGCCCTCGAAACAAGCACCATAATTAAAAAACTTCTGATCGCAAACCGCGGTGAAATTGCCTGCCGTATAATCCGGACCGCCCGCAAAATGGGGATCAAGACAGTGGCCGTTTACAGCGATGCAGACGCCAGGGCGCAATTCGTGCAGATGGCCGACGAGGCGCATTGGATTGGTCCCTCTCCCACCAGGGAATCGTACCTGGTTAAGGAGAAGATCCTGGCGGTCGCTCAGCGAGCAGGCGCTCAGGCCTTGCATCCTGGTTATGGCTTCCTGTCCGAGAACCCGGATTTCGCAGAGATGTGCCAGGCAGCGGGGGTGCTGTTCGTCGGGCCTTCTGTGTCGGCGCTGAGGGCAATGGGGTCCAAGGCGGCCGCGAAACAGATAATGACTGATGCAGGCGTGCCTGTCACTCCATCTTATTACGGCGAAGATCAAGATGACGCGCGCTTGGTGGCAGAGGCGGAGAAGGTCGGGTATCCCGTGATGATTAAGGCAGTGACTGGAGGGGGGGGGAAGGGGATGAGGAGGGTATTAAGCGCCTCTGATTTTTTACCAGCGCTCGAGGCGTGTCGCCGGGAGGCCTTGAAGTCCTTCGGGAGGGATAGGATGCTGATTGAGAAGTATTTGGTCGATCCCCGTCATATTGAACTTCAGGTTTTCGGAGACAGCCATGGAAATGCCGTGCATTTGTATGAGAGAGATTGTAGCGTGCAAAGGCGACATCAGAAGGTCCTTGAAGAATCGCCCGCGCCTGGGTTGGACAGGGGAATGAGGGAGGAAATGGGTCGAGCCGCTGTGTTGGCGGCGAAGGCTGTGGGGTACACGGGGGCAGGTACGGTGGAATTTCTGGTTGATCCTGTGACGGAGGCCTTTTATTTCTGTGAGATGAACACACGGCTACAGGTGGAGCACTGTGTGACGGAGATGGTGACAGGCGTCGACTTGGTTGAGTGGCAGCTCAGGGTAGCGGCGGGCGAGCCCCTGCCAGTGGTGAAACAGGAGGAAATAATGACAAAAGGGCATGCAATTGAAGCAAGAATCTATGCCGAGAATCCAGCGAAAGGATTTTTGCCTGCAACAGGTTTTTTGAAGAGGCTACGGACGCCCAAGGCGGAGGAAGGGGGGGTGAGGGTGGAAACTGGGGTGGTGGAGGGGGATGAGGTTAGTATGTTTTATGACCCCATGATTGCCAAGCTGCTTACATGGGCACCGACAAGGGGGGAGGCATTACGGAAGATGAAGGGGGCGTTGCAGGAGTATCAGATCGCGGGGTTACCCAACAACCTGGAGTTTCTCGAGAGGTGTGTGGGGCATCCAGCCTTTGCACGAGGAGCGGTGACAACAGGTTTCTTGGTTGAGCATGAAAGGGACGTGTCTATTCCTCCTCCGAGTCCGCCGTCAAATCATTTGGTGGCTTTGGCAGCGCATGCATTGGTGGAGGGGAGGGAGGGAGGGACGCGGGGGGGTTCGCCATGGGTGGGGGGGGCATGGAGGGGGCTGTCTGGAGAGCGGAGTTTGCCTTTGACGATGGTGATGGAGGGGTTGGAGGAGGTGCCGCTTGTGCTGCGAGTAAATGTTTCTCCCCCCAATGAGGAAAAGAGGGAGGAAGGGGTGGTAGTGAGCGTGAAGACGCCGGACGGGGAGGTGCATCGTGTGGTGGGACGCCACGGCAAGAACAGCAGCAGCAGCAGCAGCAGCAATGACGATGAACGAGAAGCGACCATTGATGGAAGCGTCACCTACAAATATCACGCTTGGATCAAGGACGGAGGTCCGAGAGACGGAGCCGCCATCCAGCTCTGGCTGCGCTCGGGTGGGTTAGTCGACGACCCCCTCTCTCGTCTCGCTTTCTCTTTAAGCGTGCCTGCTATAGCCCTGGGGAAAGAATCGGGAGGGAGTATCCATCCCAAAGTGATTGCGCCCATGCCGGGGAAAGTGGTCAAGGTGCTGGTGAAGGATGGAGAGGAAGTGAAGAAGGGCCAGGCGCTTATGATTTTGGAAGCGATGAAGATGGAGCATGTGATTGCGGCGCCACGGGACGCGACAGTTGAGGCTGTGGCACGAGGGGTGGGAGATGTGGTGCAGGAAGGGGTTGCGCTAATCAGCCTTCAGGCAGTTTGAGAGGGAAAGGGAGGGAAGGTAGGCATGCGGTGGGAATATGCGGGGACAGGAGTAGTGTGTAGGTTTGTGCAATAGAATTTATACAAGGAGGGATGGGGGGAGGGAAGGATAGAGAGCAGGGGCGAAGGCATCAAAAAATAAATTGGACCGAGGAATTGCGGGAACTGGGTTTTCTTTTTCATTTAAAAAAATGTATGTCAATAACCTGTGGGCCGATAGTGATGAGTGTAGGTAGGTATATTTAATATCTCCGTGTGCGAAGAGTCAGGGAAGGAAGCGAGCGAATGGTTGTTTAACTAGTTGTCTATAATTCCGCAATGAAGAAATATGCCACTTTCTGGAACCAAAACAACAAGAGTGAAAAAAAAAAGTAAAAAAGTGAGAAAGTCTGCAAAGATTGGAGATGTCCGTTTGTGCATCATGAAATATGTGCTGTACAGCGATATTGCTCTTGAATTTCTTCTCCTGTGTCCACCTGGTGCTGCTTCCTTCCCTTCCGACACTTTTTTTTCTCATTCTTTTGATAAGTTCCTATTTAAACCACCATCCAAACGTTTTGCTCGTCTGTTTTCGTGTTTTTGCCCCTCATCCTCGTCTTCATCTGCCTTCTCTGTATGCATGTGTCTGCGTCATGTATCATTTCTTATGTATACGACGAAATTTCGTCTCCCTTCCCTCCTTCCCTCCTACCTTCCTCGGCCCCGACCTTCTCAGTGGATCATCACAGACATGTATGCCATTCCCGCCTCAGCAAATCTTTTCTTGTATCATTGCACCTTCTGTCTCTTCTAGTGCTTTGAAGACGCGTCTTCTTCCCTCCTCATACATACTACGTTGTTCTATTCCTCCTGTCATATTCTTTTTTCCGTCTTCCACATCTTGTCTTCTTCTTGTCTTCTCCTTCTTCTTGTTCTTGTTCTCATGTCATCATATTCTTTTATGCGATACCAGGTTTCTAGTTCCCCTTCCTTTCTGTGCACTCCATCTATACACCCGGATGTCGTAAAATAAACACCCCCGCAACTCCTCTACCTCTTCAATCCTTTTCTTTCTTCGACCTTCCACGCTCGACCAAATGTTTGGTCGGTGATTATACTACGTGACTTCAAAGTCCCGCTCTTCATTTCTCTCCCATCCTCATTTCCCCATATTTTCACCAAAAATGTGCCTTATATGCTAAGACAGGAAATGCCCTCTACCGACTTACCTTCACCTCCTTCTCCTCCTCCTCCTTTTCTTCTTCTTCTTCTTTTCCATCTTCAATCCACCGTTAATATAATTTGTTCAACGCCCCACCTCTGCCGCCTCCATTCTTCTTCTTCTACCGATTTTTCGCGTCCTTCTCCATCAGCACTGGCAAGACTTCCCTCCTCTCCCCCTGCTGCTCGTCCGCCTCCCCAGACAACGCCGGGAAAATCCTCGGCAACTCCCTCCTTCCCTCCCTCCTTCCCTCCATCACCTCCTCCTTTTCCTGCGCTTGCTCTCCCACGTCCTCCTCCTGCAACTTCTGTGGATGCTGCGGCGGCTGTTGCTGCTGCTGATGGGCCGATAAGGCTTGGGTGCGCTCTTCCTTTGTCTTACCCCACTCTCTCAGCATCTGCTCCCAGGCCTCGTCCTGAGGGGGTTCACCCTTTTGTAGCAGTGAGTAATGCCCGTGAAGGTGTAACAGCCAGATCTCCTCCGCAGGAGCAGCAGCACTAGCAGTACCAGTTGCTGTAGGGTTAGAAGGAGGGGTGGTGGGCGTGGGTTCCACGAGGGGAGTAATGACGGAGAGGAGGCGGGCCTCGGCGTAGTTGTAGCTCCAGACACGGACAGGGCGCCGATACACGTGTGTAAAAGCCGTTATTTCCACTTGGTCTACCGAGAGGAAGGGAAGGAAGGAGAAAGGGAGGGGAAGAGGGAGGGCAGGAGACATCAGCTTTAAAATGTACGTGTTGACAGAACCATGCAACCGCCCTCCCTGCTCCCCTCCTTCCCTCCTTCCCTCCCTCCCTCCATCCATCCATCCATCGATCCCATCTTGACTCACCTCCCCACGTTCCGTCCTTCTCCATCTCCTCGCAATACCTCTCCGCAAACGCCGCACTATCCTCCCCCTCATCCTCCGCCACGATAAAACTCTTCAATTCATCGCTGCGCCTTAAGAAGCTCACCACCGCCTTCCTCACCACCATGTGTGCCTCCTCCTCCCCCATCACACACTTTGCCAAGGCCCGAAAAAGACAATTCCCATCTGCGCGTATGGGCACCACCACCACCCCCAGCAACACCGACAAGTAACGATCCAGCTGCCGCTCAAGCCCCAGCTCTTTCCAGTACTCCCAACACTTTTTGATGAAATGGTAGGCTGCGTCCTGGGGTCCCCACTCGGGGCAGGTTAAAAAGAAGGCGCGCCGGGTGGAAGCTTCGTCGTAGGGGGCGATGGCGCAATGGAGGCCGAGGCTGGGGTTGGAAAATTGAGGGAGTTCTGTGCCTTTTGTCCCCGCGATGATGCACTGAGTGGTGTGTGTATGTGTGTAAAAGAGGAGAAAAGGTAAGAGAGTCAGTCGGAGAGAGGATCAATGAATTTAAGTCGTAGAGAGGAGTCGAGTTTTTGTCTCGGTCAAAAATGTCGGCCGCTCTTCTCTCTCCCTCCCTTCCTCCCTCCCCTCTTTTGAATGATTATTACAAAGGACGTTCCCCCGCCCCCACACACACCGGACAGCACCATTCACTCACCGAGACGAAAGTCGGAATCGTGTAAAGCCACCATTTTCCCTCCCCCTTGTAGTACTGGAAGACGAGCCTCAATAAGGCTTCCGCCTCTTTGAGCTCCTGCCATGTCCTCGCCACGATTTCAATCTCCGACCCACTACCACTTCTACTAAAGCTGCTGCTGCTGCTGCTGTTGCTGCCCTCAGAAAAAGGTGGGATAAGCTCAATGGAAAGGGCCCCTGAAAGGTTTTTGATGACGGCAAGGGGTGTCTCGGAGTTGTCTTCTTGGTAGTACTGAGCCATGACATACACCACTTTGTCCTCCCAGGTAGGGTCCACAGGAATGCGTTTTCGTTGTAATTGTAGTGGTGGCTGTTGTTGTTGTTGTGGCATTGGAATTGCGACAATGGGTCTTTCCCTGGTGGTGGTGGTGGTGGTGGTGCTGCTGCTGCTGCTGCTGTGATTGGTAGAATTGGTTGGGATGCTTCTTGAAGGAGTGTTATCGGGCTCGGCGGGTATCATGACGGGTAAGGGTGGGAGTGTAGATGATTGGCGCTGTGACCGTGGATCTTGTATGTGTGCCACTTCGTATGGTAGAGGCTGACCGTTGTGCTGCCGCTGCTGCTGCTGCTGCTGCTGCTGCTGCCGCTGCTGCTGCTGCTGCTGCTGCTGCTGCTGCTGTATCACGATCCCCTGGTCACTTTCGTCCTGATTTCTCTCGGCAGGTGTCACCACCGTCGTGCCTTGGTGCACAAGCGGTTCTATTTCGTCTTGTTGCATCGGGGCCGAGGGTAAGGGAGGTGATTCCACGATCACATAACCTTTCTTTGTCGCCATGGCGTGCGCGTGTTTGCCGTTGTCCTCCTGACCCTGTTTATCCGGCTCCCCTGCTCCTCCTCGCCCACCGCGCTTGGGAGTCGACGGTGCCTGGTGCTGACGACCCTCCTGCTGCTGTTCTTGTTGCTGCTGCTGACTGTGGTGGTGGTGTTTGTGGCGGGGGTCTTCCGGCTTGCCTGCGGGGCCTTCTTTGTTGAGGTGCTCGTCGAGCTTCGTACCGTCGTCTGCCGGCTGCGGGGAGGCCACGGCTTGCCTGAATAAGGCCCCCGGCATTCGAGAGAAGAATTCGAAGCCCATGGGGTTCCTGATTTGATGGTTTAATTCTGTGGATGTGTGGGAGAGTTGAAGGGGAGGGGTGGTCGAGCGAGGTAAACGCGAGTACGAGGCATATTTTGCTTGGCTACAAAGTCTTGGCGTTGTTTTGACGCATGCCCTGGGGTCATACATACCCAGGCGAGATAAAGAATGGCAATTTAATGCTACTCTGGAGTGTATTATCTTGTGGGACCGCATGTGGGCTTTATACTTTCAGGACGACAAATGTGTCAAGCAACAAGGATTGGGAGCCTCATTCCTCTTCTTGAAGAAGCAATTTTTTTTTTCCGGCGGGCCAACGCGACCTCAGGCCCATTGCAATCCGCTCACCGCTTCCCCACCTTACGTAACGACACAGGAGACAGGCCGTCATTGATTTCTTGTGGTGTCGTCCGTGAGCCAGGCAGCCTCTGAGGTCCTTCCTGGCCCCAGTACCCTCCTCTATTTTCGCCCCCCCCGCAAGTCCTCGCGTCCCTCGAGCGGGGGAACTTACCACGACAGCGCTGCCTCTACTTCATTATTTTACACGAACTCACGATAAGACCATGCAATCGGTTCAATTGCAGCCATCCATCCGCATCCGTCTTCCCTTTCTGACCAGCATTGCAGCCACAGGTGACGTTCACGGGCAGGAAAGGAACTACAAATACTATGCCCAGATGTCCCAGCGGGCCTTCCTCCAAGACGTAGCCCAGCAATGCGGCGTGGACTCGATTGAGCTTGTGTCTTCACGAGATTTGGGCGTGCGAATTGTGGCATCGTCTCGGGCGGCCAATGCTCAAGCCGTGGCAGCCGTGTCATGCCTTTTGCTCGGTTACTGCCACGGTCGGGCGAGGCCCGCATTGCTAATGGTGCCCCTCTCCCACGCAGATAAACTACGCATGGAGCTGCCAAACATTCAATCGGAGCATAGGAATGTACAGATCTTAGCAGGGATATTAATTGCCCCCGCAGAATTTATTCCAGTGCTGGTTGCGCCGTCACCCTCCTTGTCTGCGGTCGAGGCGGAAGCGCGAGTGGGTCAGACCGTCCGGCGATTGCAATACATGCTGTTTGCGGCGGAAAATAAATACCCGTTCTGCCAGCAGCAGCAAAATCAGCAGCAGCAGCAGCAGCAGCAGCAGCAGCAGCAGCAGCAGCAGCAGCAGCAGCAGCAGCTGTTGGTCTCTCCTTGGGGTTGTGTGGTGGAAGAGAAACCACAAGAGCGGTCAAATATTCTGGGGATCCAGGAGCAGCAAGCTAGAACCATTTACCGTACCCATGTACTGCCAGTATGGAGTGCATCTGTAACCATAATACCATCACCGTCATTGGGTGCGTCTTCTCTTCCCTTGTGGCAATCACACCCTTCATCTCAATCTATCTCCTTCCCGGCAAGGCCGTTCCCACCGGCTTCCCTGCTGCAAGTCTTAAACCACCACTATGGGCTCGTTCCCGCCGAGCCCGAGAGTAATGGCCGAGACTTCTTCCGGATATGTAGTTTATTGGTGCATGGGATACCTGATCTGAGTGCACAAGTCCGTGAATCTATCGCATCGGCTATCTCGATGCATGAAGATCTTCTGCTCTATGCCGCGGCTGCAATTACCGGCTCGGCCAATATGGAGTCAGTTGCACATGCTACCACAGCTGCTGCTGTCTCTAAAGCTGCTAAAAAATACCTGCAAATTATACGCAGTGATTGGGGTTTTGCTGGAGGGAGACTTGAGATGGAAGCGGCTGCTAGATTTTATGGGTTTCATCTTGCCGTTTTTGACGCGGAGGCTCCGAATCTTCTGCATTTTCACACGCGATTACCGTTTCCTTCGCCCGGTTGTGGTGGCGGTAACGATGGTGATGAAAGGCTCGTGTCCTTGCTGTATCACCGCGGAATGTGCTGGATGCTTCTGAGAAAAGAAGAGGCCGGAAGAGCGGGAGGAGGGGTGGAGGAGATGGAGACAGAGGTGGTGGCGGTGACGGGAGTCGAGAAAGATAAAGACATGCATGATTTGTCCATTTCGTTACAGTCGGTGCTTAGTGAGGGCATGTCCGACGCGTGAACGTAGAAAGAAGGAGAGGGGCAGGCGTTGTACTTGTATGTATGTGCATGAGGGTGTAGCTATAATGGTTTTGGTTCACAGAAATTCATCGACGCATGCAGATGAGATGCTGACGGCCAGCATCCAAAACAGGATGTAGCAGGCTAGCCAATTAATTTTCTATTTCGCATGGACATTTTCCTACTCGCTTTTGCTGTGTGTCACTATCAACAGCCGATCTTTCTTCCCTCAAGTAAATTTATGTTTCCAACCCCGCAAGCGTCGAAAATTCGTCATTTGCACGCTTTATGCTTCCCACTTCCCCTTTTTCAATGCTTCATTCTTCACCTTTCTCTCCCTCGCTGCCCCTCTCTTTCATCCCCTCCGTCGCCCCCACCAAAACGACACCGAAAACGACGTTTCCAAGCTCTCGATGTGATGCCACCACAACGGCGGTATATACAGCATCTCCCCCTCCTTCAGAACGCACCTCTGACTCTTTGCTTGGGCGAATAATGGAAATTTTTCCAGGTCTGGCTTTTGAACATTTACCCTGCTATTGTTATTTAATAAGCCTTCATGCGCATACAGGTAAGGAGACTGCGAAGGCGCGAAAAGTCTTACGGCCTTGGAGCCCACGACTTGAGCTAGCAGGTTATGATAAGGGTCGGTGTGCGTCGGCGAGACAGTGCCTCCTGGTCCAAACCAAGCGTGGAGGATCACCTGACCGTCCTCCTCCTCCTCGCCCTCCTCATCCACCTCCAGAGCGCAGTAATCAGGGACATAAATGTCTTTCTTTAAGGCTGCGACCTGCTCGAATAATTCGTGCTGGGCCAGATATCCTTTCTTCTTCCTTTTGTCACGTAGGGCCCGATTAGTCTTACCTTCTATCTTTCCGACATCTCTTCCTATTCCTTCTCCTTCTCCTCCTCCACTTGTATATTCTAACTTCGCATCAGCACCACTCACCATCAAGTTTTTCACTGACTCCCTTCCAAACTCTCCTTCTCCTCCATCCACCTCAGAACAAGCATCCACCACGTACCGTTCGATAAAATCCGTCAGGGGCATAAGCTGCTGCCCCCATTCTCCTCCTTCCTCGTCTTCCCCCTCCTCCTCGGTCTCAGCCGTCAGGTACGTCCCTGTGCCCACCTCCACCGGGACAACCCGCTGCCCTGCCACGCGTTTCAAGTAATTCAAATCTCGCCATAACTTTAATGCCGGCCAATGCTCTAAGCCATCTGTAAGGATGACAGGAACTTGGGGCTTCATGTGCTGGTCGAGGAAGGCGTGAAGGGAGGGGCAGGCCAGGCGGGGGATATCGTCCTCTTCATCGTTGATTCGGGCTTTGGAAGGACGAAATCGTTTCCGTGCTGGTAACAAAGGCTTCTGTGGCAGGTGCTGGAGGAGTTCGTCTTGAACCCAGTCGATCAGACCGTTGGCTTCTGCTTGAATGTCTGGGGGTCCCATTAATAGGGCCATGTCCAAACGGCGCATGCATTCTTTCAGGCACGTCTCTGCAGTGTCGCTATATCCATCTTGCTGCATTTGCACAATTTCGGCGGCCGCTAGGACAAATTGGGAATGCGCATATGCCCTTCTGATGGTCACTGTAACCTCCCTCCAGGCCGCCCCACTGTGGAGACTCTCCCAAGACACCTCTTGTAGCTCTTTCCCCAAGGTCTTCACCTCCGTCCAATGTTTGGCCTGGATAGCCTCTCTAACTTTAGCACACAATGATGCACAAAGCAATGCCCCTTCTTGTGTGAGAGCTTGGATTGTAGGAAAAGGAATGGGTTGAGGCAAGGCAAGCAATAATAATGGGGGGAGGTTGATTTTGGGGAAGAGCATCTTTACCTTTGAGTAGTCCTGGCGGTGACTGAATAACGACTCTCCAGGCTGACGGTAGAAGCTCAAATGACATGTCGTCCTGTTTCATGTAGCACGGGTCGTGGATTGAAAAGATTGCAGTAAGGGCGTGTGGACAAGGAAGCAAGGAGCCCTCTGGAGACATCTGCTGTCGGAACCCGCATGGCCACAATGCACGTGCACCCACTCTCTTCTAAGCACCAAATACGCCCTCTATGTACAGGAAGATGTACGGCTTCTCAAAAAAACTGCGTGCTCTCATGCTGGTGTTCATTTGCATTTGCCTTCCATTTTCTTTTCCAAACGCGGCAGCAGCCCGTGGAGCAACAGCGCCATCCTCCTTCCTAGTGACACCCGTCCCCTCCTTTCCGACCTCTACTGCTCTTGCACGCAAGGACAGATTAAAAGTCTTTTGGGGGCTCTTTGGTGGCAATAAGAAGCAGCCCAGTGCCAGCGGTGGCAACAAGGAAGACCCCAAAAAGGTCAAGGCCCGCATCGCTTCTTGCAAGGTCTGCAATAGGAAAGGCGCGATCGATTGCCCCACTTGTGCAGGCACGGGTATCGATAAGAAAAACGGTGCAGTCTTTGAAAGATATAAGTGCTTGAGGTGTCAAGGCTTCGGATATGTTTCATGCGATGCCTGTAATCCCGGGGGGCTCACGCCTGAACAGCAAGGGTTAAGATGAGGGTAGACGGATGCAGGCGACACGCCGGGAGAGTGCGAATAGGAACGAATGAGGATAAAATAAAAGAGGCTAGTGACATCACAACCCTTCTTGCTTCTTTACTTCTCATTAGATTACTTTTACAACTGTGGAACCTCCCCTTCTCCAATAACTCATGGAAAGTCTAACGCTCTCTCTGTCTCCTTTCCGTCTTCCTTCGCTTGTCCATTCACCATCGCCGCATCTTTCCTCTGACGGCGACTGCAAAACTTCTCTTTCCCTTTTGATCCACCAGCCACACATTTCTATCTACAACATAATGACGGTGGAAAAGGCTACTACGTGCGCACGTTCTATGGGTGCCTGTCTGTATTCCAGTTTTGTTGGGTCCCGCTGCTTCGTATCCTTACTCGTCCTCCTCCTGCGCGGGTTGGTAAATGGAAAGATTGTATAGTTGTTTTAATAAACGCTAGATACAAATGCAGCAGGCGACAAATGGTTGATAGTCTCATTCACACAAAGGCACGTTGACCTTAACATGTCTCGAACACGTACAAGACGCAGAGGCCTTCAAGACTTACTTACCTTGGAAATGCGCGCATCTTCCACAAACTGCTCAATCGCCTCCTCCGACACCGCGATATTAAATGAGACGGCGTACCCGAAATAAGCGTTGGGCTTCTTCCGGCAGTCGGCGAGGTCCTTTTTGAATTCCGCCACCTTTCCCCACTGAACTAGCTTGCGGGCAATGTACTCCTACAAGGGGGGCAGGTTGATGGGGAGCGGGTGAATAGACGAAAGCACTCAGGCTTTGACGGTTACATGCGTCTGGCCCTCCAAAATGGTGCATTTTCTCTCCCTGCTATCCCTTCACTTACACCCACTCAATCCCTCCTCTCATCCCCCCAAGCTCTCACCAAATGCTCTAAATACTGTCGCTCCGATAAGGGAAAAGAAGACTGTCCCAAGTATTTCCACATAACGTTTATGTACAGAAGCTTCTTTCCCGCAAAGTCTAACCGCCGAAGCTCCACCCCATAAGGAACCCCCCACTTGGCCACTATCATGTCGAAAAGCTGGTACCCATCCAGCTCCCCGTTGTTCTTCCGCTCAACCAAGTCCTGCAGTACCTTCTTACGATACTCTTGCATGGACGGAGAACCATCAGGGGTTATGACCACGTTCAGCGGGGCTACCAAAGTGGAGGATGAGACCGGCCCGCGAGGGGCTACGATGGCTGACGAGGCGGCAAAGGAGGGGGCAGAAGAAGGGAGAACAAAAGATGCCACTTGCTTGCTCACAGCCACCGCCACGAGCAGCAGTAGCAGCGCCAAACACGATGTCTTCATTTTTGTGGTGGTGGAGGAGGTTGTTCTGTAGTGCCGTGCCTGTGAAAGGTGTGGGCATGGGGCAAGAAGCTTATGAGGCTTTGGATCGATGCATCAGAGAGATTTCATCCCCTTGGGTGGCAATAAATTTGTGCCAAGCGACGCGCGGAGATAACCTCACGGTTCCATGATACCTTATGATATGCTCTTGCCAGTCCCGAGGCTTCCCTTCCTTCTTGATATTTACGATCGGATGCATTTGGACAGGCAGAGGAGGGCGCGTGCATTGCACCGTCAGCACCTGTCCCTCCAAAACGGTTTCTTCTCGACCTCCCGCCTCGACAGAAAGAGGCCGAGCACTTCCAAATCAAAATCCCTCAGCAACCCTGCCTTCGCACAATACCACAGAGAGATGAAGCCACTAGATGTTCCTGGCCACTATCAAAGGCGTTCCCTGCGCTTGATTCCCGTACTGCTTGCTGTCTTCCTCCTGCTTGATGCACCCTCCAGCATAAATGCATTTGTTGTACGCGGTCTCCAGCAACAACGACCTCAACTCCAGAGGCCTGTCTCCTCCCATGCACGTCTCCCTTCCACTTTCAAACCCGCCATCACCCAAGCCACCACTTCGACGGCAGCTGACTCCATTACCACTTCCACAACCATTGCGCCTGATGAGACCCTGGGCAAAATCTTGGCCGAGGCAGGCGCAGGCTGCGGCAAGCTCGACCTCAAGAACGTGTTCCAAGCCCTCTTGACTGCGCCAAACTCTCCTTTCCTGGACAAATACTGGCAACGTGAACCGTGCTACACGGCCACATCCATCCCTTGCTTGGCACAGGCGTGGACCATGGCAGATATGGAAGATGCGATCGCTCGGGAATTCCTGTTGGCGGGCAGAGGGTTCTTCGAAGAAGAAGGGAGCAAGATGAGCGGGGGTTGGAAAATGGCAACAGTCGGAGAAGCCCGCGGATCATCGTTTGAAGATGCCAAGCTCCGACCAGAGGACGTCCGAGCGGCCTTAGCCAAGCGAAGTGGAACGGTGGTTTTCAATAGTGTCGGTGGCTCCGTGGCGGCGCTGGCAGGTGTATGCCTAGATGCCGTCGAGACTTTCCTACTCCCCGTCGCGCTCAACCTCTACCTCACTGCCCCAGGACAAGCCACTTCCGCGCCCCCGCACACGGACAAACAAGATGTCTTTGTCTTGCAAACGCAAGGTCGAAAAAGATGGCGTGTCTACTCCCCCCCCGCTCCTGGGAAGAAAGCTCATGTGGATCCGTTTGCCCGCGGAAAGGACGCGGACAATCTTTCCCTCTCCGAGCTTGGCACCCCCCTGGTAGACATGGTGTTAGGACCAGGCCAAATGCTCTACATGCCCGCCGGCTTCCCCCATACGACAGACACAGTCGTGGGAATGACCGGAGAGAAGGACTCGTCGGTCCACTTGACTCTCGGCGTCGATACACACATCTGGGGGTTAACCCACGCGACCCTCCGTGACTACTTCCTCTACCGCCTCAGCTACAATGGCGGCAGCAGCAGCGGTAGTGATATGATTCCTCCTCCCCCTCCTTCTACCTTGGCTGATGCTTCCGCTTTCATTCAGTACCATAGTCAGTTGCCCATTGGGGCAAGGGAAGCACGTGCGGTGCCAGGAGGGGAGGGAGGGGCGGAGAGGATAGCACCAAAACGATGGTCGGAATTGAAGAAAGTGCTAGGGGACGCCGTGATTGAAGAATTTAAACAAGTTATTTGCGCAGTGGATGATCAAGATGTCTTGGCGAGCTTGAAGGAAAAAGGCGGGAAGGAGGAAGAGGTGTTGAGGCAGGTGGTGGCGAAGGTTATTGACCACCACCGCTCCTTGACAGCCGTGTTTAGGTCTATGTATGTAGATGTGAAATTCGGCTTGACGGAGGTTCCGAGAGACTTGTCGTGTCTTCGCTCCCAAGCGTACTATCAGAATATTGAAAATACCATGCAGGCATTGGTAGAGTGGGCGGCCCCCCCCTCCCTCCCTCCTTCCCCTGCTGCTGCTGCTGCTGGAGCTGCTGGAGGAGGAGGGGGAGCGGGAGGGAGTAAAGGGGGGTTTGGTGGTGGTGGTGGGAAGAAGCCGGCTGGTGGCAAGGGTGGGGGAAAGAAGAAGAAGTAGTGTACATAAGAAGGCTAGGGGGGGAGACTGACAGTGAAAGAAAGACATAAAATGTGGAACTAAAAATTCGAATGGTGGTAGGTTCTGGTTGTTTTGTCTGAGTGCTTCTTTTTCTCGGGGTGCGACGTCTTTGTCATGTCTCTCTCTCCTCTTTCCATCTTTTTTCATTTCGTGTGCGAGTGTGTGTGTGTGCGTGAGTGAGTGGGGTGGAGGTGTCTGTTGGGCACCCGCAAATCATTACAGGAAGCATCGTCGCTCCCTCTTTCTTCTCTTCCCTCTTTCCCTCCCTCGTTTCCTTCCCCCATCCTATCTCTTTTTCCAACAATATTACAGTGCACACAAAATAAAACATCAAAGACCTTCCTTCCCCTGCTCCGTCTCTCCCTCCCTATCCCCCTCTCTCTCTCCCTCCTTTCTTCCACAAAGCATTCTGCTGTTTCCTCCTCTGCAATACCCTCCTGACACCCCTCGATGGCCCTCCCAGCCACAACATTAAACAACCCGCCCTTCCTCCCCACCCCCTCCTTTGACCCCTTCACCAATAAATAAAGACCCTCCACCTCTCCCTCCCTCCTTCCCTCCCTCAAAGTTTCGCTCCACACGCCTGGCTGGCCCTCACCACCACCATATTGGGATACCCGCCTGTCCTTCCCCCCTCCTTCAAACCCCTCTCCTCCACCACCAACCCAAAATAATGACTTCCGCCCACCACCAAACTGCTGTTCCTCGTCGGGAGCGTCAGAAAAGTCATCGACCTCATCCTCCCTTCTTCCCTCCCGTCTTCCCATTCGCCCTCCGGGGAGGACGGGACGAGGCTCCAGTATTCAGCCGCCGAGCGGAAGTCGTGGATCCAAAGGGTGACGCCGCAGAGAGGGGTTTCTCCCACATTAACCACACGGGCGTTAATAAGCACGTTGCTGCTGCTGCTACCGCGGGTGGTATTAGGGAGGGTCAGAGCTTCTAGGATATCTAATTGCACCCACTCTGCTGCCTGGTCGACTGCCAAGGTCACCTCTCCCTCCCTCCATCCCTCCATCCCTCGCTCCTCTTCCTCCTCGAGGAGACGGGCATGGGCCTTTGCTTTCTTCTGTGAGAGGGTTTGGGCACCGCCGTCGTCTTTGCCAACCCCCTCTTCTCCCTCCTCCTCTTTCTCCTCATCCGCCTCCTCTTTCTTCTCCTCATCCCCATCCTCATCCTCATCCCACTCTTCTTCTCCTCCTTCTTCCTCCTCCTCCTCCTCCTCCTCGCACGGCGTTATGGAGTCAATCTTCACTTCAGGTAGTTCTCTCTTGGTGATCAAGCCGAAATACCTGCTATTGCTCCTGTGGTATGTGGAAGTGAAATGGGGCAGTTGAGAGGGGGAGGGAATTAGGGATTGATGCAGATTGTGGAGACTACTGAAGTAGGAAGGAAGGAAGGGCGGGAGGGAGGGAGGGAGGGAGGGATGGATGGGACGTTGTCAGTCCGTAGGATTCCGCACACCCATTTTATCTCCACATCCAGTGAGGGATGGAGGGAGGGGGGGAGGGGACATGCCTGGGGTTGTCTGGAGAAACGTGGTCGGCCCATTGGACCTCATACACGTCCGAGTCGTCCTCCGTTTGCTGCAACGTCCACAACTGTTCGATTTCCATGTTTTCAGTAGGAGATATCGCGACGGTGATACCACATATCGGTTCGAATCCTGAGTTGTAGAGGTGGAGCATGACCTGCGGGAGGAGGGGAGGTAGGGAGGGAGGCGAAGAAGAGATGGAGATAGGCCATCTTTCATAAGACACGGATCATACACACACGCCCACTAACCTTAAAATACTTGATGCTCCCTCCAGGAGCCTTCTTGTCCACTAATGAGTACTCTGAAATTTCATCGAGAATCAGCGTGCCCCTCAACTCGCCGTCCTCGCTCATGAGGTCGTCTACGATGTACACCTTTGCCGTTGGCGTTTCTTCGTCGTCTTCCTCATCCTCTTCCTCGTCGTCCTCCTCGTCCTCTTCCTCGTCTTCGTCCTCCTCATCATCTTCTTCATCCTCCTCCTCATACTCATCATCATCACCCTCCTCCTCCTCCTCCTCCTCCTCCTCATCTCCTGCTTCCTCTTCCTCCTCTGTCTCCATCTCGCCCTCGGCATCAACTTCCACCCTTTTCAGATGCCTCAGCGAGCCGACTCGTGTGTTGGAGTACGATGTCGACTTTTCCTGGACCTCTTCAGTTGCTGTTGCTGTTGCTGCTGCTGCGAGGGTAAATGTGCCATTGCCCGTGCTGCCGTGGGGATTTGTCGTGCTGCTGCTCAGAAAGCAGAAAAATAAACCCAGGATCAGGTACAAGGAGGCCATCTTCGAGGAGGACAGCCGCATGATGAGGCTGTTGCGTGTGTGGGCGGGGTGTGGGTGTGTGGGGCGTGAGTAGTGAGGGCAATATTTATTAGTTTTGAAAGAAGGCATGGGCCTCAAGAACACGACTGCGTTCCGATTCGAGCCAACGGTATTGGCAACAAATATTAACGAGCAAGCAGGCCTTTCACCACTTCACAACACACCATTCCACACACAGAGAGAAGATAAGCTCAAGGATAAGCTTGTGGTAAACATTGCGGGGTATTAGGAGGTTGCTCACTCCGTCGCTCACAATAGCATGGCCGGGGAAGGGGAGGAGGAAGACACTGCAGCTTCTCCCGCGGCGGTCGACCAACGAGAATCAGGAAGCCTTTTGGCGGTGCGTATAAAGCCTTATTTTTTTAGAATAAGGGAATCATGCCCATAAGACGCAGTGTCCTGACGCGTTGCTGTTGGTGGGAGCCCACTTCATTCTTTGAGAAAGCTAAGCCCGTCGGCACCCTCCGCCCTACAACACCCTCACCTCCCCCCTCATCTTCCCAATCACAGCGCTTGCTCCGACAGCTCCGCACCGTCTCCGTCCGCAATCTAGCCGTCAGCCATGACAACGACGATGGACGTCCTTGCCTCCCACCTTCGACATACGTCCAAATACTGGCCCGGCAGCCGCCCTCCTCCTCTTCCGCCACCACTACTACTAGACCACCATTCCGCGTCTACTATACAAGCGAGGTGGCTCCCTACACGCACAACCCCATCTGGCTTGTTCTAGACCTAGAACCTCTAGAGAACGACGACATGAATAACGGCGACGAGGGCGAGTACGAAGAATGGGAGCAGGAAGGGGGAGAGGAAGGCTCGATAGAACCCAGCCTCTCCGGGGAAGAAATCTGCATCCGCGTCTTTCTTGCGACCCCGACCGACGACGACAATGACGGAGAGATAAACCGGTCTTCCGATCTCATAACCACCATAAACACCAAACAACGAGGAAGGAGAAGAAGAGCCGCACCTCATCTTGGACGACTCCAACGTGGACACCATCCCTCCATCACCCCTTCTCCTCCCCTCGCCACCTTCCTCTTCCACCTCCCCCGCCTCTGGTGCCTACCTCCTACCGTCAAACTATCACAGTTGCACCTGCCTGCTTTTCCGGCTACGTGTTTGTTGGCCACGGGGGAGGGTGGGACAGGGCTGTTGGTGGAGGAAGGAGTGGGGGAAGCGTTGGGGTTGGAATTGAATGGAGGAAGGAGAGGGGATGCACCGCATTTGCTCGATGAGCAGTACGTGGAGGAGCTGGAGGAGTACCAGCGCCGTCCTCCCTTCGCTTCTTTCTCCTCCTTGTCCAGTAAGACACCGAATGGGGCGATGCGCAAGCTGACCTTGGCATCGCCTTCTTCCTCTTCGTCCTGCTCCTCCTCCCAAAAACGAGAGGAGGAATCAATAACAAATTACCGTGCTGAACAAGCCAAATTACAAGCCATGCTTCAAATAAAGCGTCTGGAGCTCGCGAGAGAAGAAAGAGCACTAGCAGAGGAAGAAGAGGGATTAATGGAGGAAGGCCGCGTGCTTCACGCCCTAATGAAACGTCACGCATCCCTAGTCATAGAAGCGGCCAAGATAGAGAAAGAAACGATGGATGTGGAGGAAGTCTTAATTCAGAAAGAATTTGTGGTGGCGTTACGGCAACGAAAGCTGGTAGAAGAGCTTCAGAGAATTTATCCCATTGAACGCAGGAGTGGTGAGCAAGAATATCGCATTCGGGGATTGGAGTTGCCTGCAGACACAGTTAACACGACGAGGGACGATGACCTCATCGCGTCTGCATTGGGGTATGTGTGTCATGTGCTTGTGATGCTGTCCAAGTACTTAGAGGTTCCATTACGGTATGCTCTTGAATGTCGGTCTTCCCGATCCCTCATCCAGGATGCCACCGTTGCGTACGCGGTGTTCCCTCTGTATAAACGAGGGGTGGAACGAGAGCGGTTCGAATGGGCGGTGTACTTATTGAAGAAAAATGTTCAGCAGCTCTTGTGCGCGCGAGGCGTGTCCCGGATGCTGCTCCCGGGGGAAAGAGAAGCAAGTGGAGGGGGAGGAGGAGGAGGAGGAGGAGGAGGAGGAAGAGGCGGCTTGTTCCGAGAGCCACCATACTGTTCGCATATTCTCCAAAATTTACAGGCACTTTTCATTCACGAACTGGCTTCATCCTCCACAACCCTGTAAAGTATTGTAGATCGCACGGGCACATTTTTAAATGGCTTGAGGAAACGAAATAAAAGGAAAACTTAAAATGGGAAAAGAAGGAAAGCCAGCAACGAACATTTGACTCCTGCGGACAGTCTGCCGGACGGTGGCTGCTTGGTTTTGCTTGACCGTGTACCGCCTCGCATAGCCAGGCAATCAGGGTCTGCTGCGCCATGGACACAACCGCACCAATCACTGTTTTATCTATTGGCCGCAGCTGTGTCGTCACAAATTTGACTTGTTGCTCCATGTCCTCTACGCCACTCCATGTCATCATCATCGCTCCCATTCCTTACTTCGTTTCTTCCCCTCCCCCCCCCCCCCCCCTAAAACACAACAAAAGCACACGCCTACGAATCACAGCATCATGAGCAAGCGCCAGCGAGAGAACGGGCAGCTCAGCAAGGAGGCTTACTACGAAGAAGCTGAGTACCCCTATGGTTCCTCTTACTCGTCCTCTGCTTCCCTGTACTCTCGTGGAGGGGGGATGGTCGGGTTGGGGGGCAGCACTGCTGCTGCTGGCGGTGGTAGTGGTGGCGGTGGTAGCATGGTGACAGCCGCATCACCGCCGCCACACTCGATGTCCTCGTCTTTGTCCTTTCAACGGGCCACGCCCTCCACCTTGGCGTCCCGGCGACTGGTCAAGCCCAAGAAGCTTGATCGCCGCAAGGAGTACCTGGTACGCCCGTTTTGTTTGGCTCCATTTCTTCCGAGCTCGCTTCTCTTTGTCCAACTGTGTGCACAGAAGCTAGACATTCCCACTCACTCCTCCACTGTGTGTCATTAAAACATACAGGAGGCAGTCAAAGCCCTAAACCAGCGTTTCCACGCCTGGGTTGTGGACCAGGTGAAACATAACCCTGGGGTCAGCTTGGCCGAGAATGCGTTAGAGTATTTGAGCTACGTAAGTCAGCTTGACGCCCGGTACCTGCGCAAGCAAGGAGAGGTTTTTACGGTACGTGTGACAGGATCGGTGGTAGTCGGTGGGCCGGGAGAGTGGTTGGTATGTGCTGTTGGCTTCGTGTCTTCTTCCTTCTCTCTCTCCCTTCCTCTCTGCGTCGTCCACATTAATCTGCCCAAGTGCACCTTTCCTATCGTGGAAATCATATCGTTCACTTACTGTCAAGGAAGAATGTGAAGAGTGTAACTCACCCTCTCTCACACCGTCTTTCCCCCTCCCTTCTTCCCTCCTTCCCTCCCTCCCTCTCCTTTTAGTTCGGCTCCAGCGAATGTGGCCAGTGTGCGCACGGAGACCGCTCCGCCTCGGACATCCTGGTCGTGAACCCCAGGGTCGTCTACTCCCTGCGCGGGAAAAACGTGTGCAACATCGCATGTGGCGCCCTGCACAACGTGGCGGCTACGTCCGACGGCCGTGTCTACACGTGGGGATGTAATGACGATGGCGCCGTGGGTCGGGAGGGGAATGAAGCATTTCCTATGCTTGTCCCGGATATCCGGCATGAGACTGTGATTGGTGTGGCCGCTGGGGATAGCCATTCGTTGGTGATGACTTTGGAGGGGAGTGTGTACGGGTGGGGCTGCTATAAAGACAAGGAGGGCAAAATGTTCTTCAACAGCGCCACGTCTGAGCGAGAGATTTTGAGGAAGCAAGAGCGGCCCATGCTTTTGCCTGGGTTGGAAAGGGTACGTGAGATCAGGTCGGGCGTCTCGAGCAATTTGGCGCTCTTGGCGGACTCGACGGTTCTGTCTTGGGGTATAGGGGAAAGTGGAGAGCTAGGGAGGGCTATCAACCTGGAACTGCGGGAGAATGCGGAGGACGTGGAGGAGGGAGAGAAACCAGAGTATGAGCTTTATCGGATTTGGAAGGAGCACTTGACCCCACGGCCGATGCAGGTGGAGGGGGGTGGATATCTAGCGGGGGTGAAGGCGATCGGGGCGGGCTATAACCACAGCATGGTGGTTATGGCCGTGAACGCCGAAGTCTGGTCAACGGGTTTGAACAATTATGGACAGCTGGGATTGGGGCACCAGACGAATCAGAAGCTGTTGCAGCACGTGGAGGCGTTGGACGGCAAGGGGATCACGGAAGTGACGGGTGGGGCGCATTATTCCATGGCCCTGAGTGGACCGACAGGGAAACTCTTTGCGTTTGGACGCTCTGACTCGTCCCAGTTGGGGATAGGGCGGGAAGGAGGAGTCCTGAGTGCCGGGGCGTCGGAGTCCTTGCCAGTGCCGGTCCAATTTCCTGCTGTAGAAGCCAAAACGGGCAAGGTGCCGTTTGTGACGGCGGTTTCTTGCGGAGGTACGTTTAATTTGGCCGTCACTGCGAGCAACCAGGTGTATACGTGGGGCTTTGGTGAGATGGGGCAATTGGGTCACCGTCCGGCCAAGGGGGAGGAGGCAGTGGACGAACCTGTTCCGCGGCCGATTGATTTTTCTCAAGCGGCGGGGGGGGGAGTGGGGGGAGGGGGAGGTTTTGAGGTGCTTAAGGTGGATGGAGGCGCGCAGCACAGCGTGGTGTTGGCGAGGGTGCCAGTGGCGTATATGGAGGAGGTAAAGCGAAAGTTGGACGAGGCAGACGCCAATTATAATAAAAAAATGGAGGAGAAAAGGAGGGTGGCGCAGCGTCAGGGACAAGGAGAGGAGGAGGAAGGGGACGATTTGGAATTCGATGATTTGTGAAAGAACCAATGAAAAGAAAATGATTTGAGGACGCCGTCTTCTCTAGATTCTCTCCTCCTTGCTTGCTACGTCAAGGAGCGTCCGGGATCGGGTGCCCGTCCATCAAGCGGATCAAACACTCGGAACGGTCACGAAACAAAATGAAATCGTTTCATTCATGGTGATGACCTCGCTTGTACACCATCGGCATCTCCGAAAGCTTAGTGGCCCTGTAGCATTTGTATGAACGCTGAACTCGAATTGGCCCATGGGCTCGCGAATGGACTGCTTTAAATGGAGAAAAAGGAGGTGGTGGAGGAGGAGGAGGAGGAGGATAACAAGGAGGATGAGGAAAGAGATGTGTGGCTAGGGTAAAGGATGTGGAGGAGGGGGTGAATCAGGAGGAGGAAAATAGATAATTTGCTCGTAGACCCAGGAGTGAGGTAGAGGGGTCAGGAGGTCGGACCGCGTGGGAGTTGATGTGAGTGGTCAGGAAGAGAAAACGACGTGTGGTTTCGTATTCTTCCTCGTGCTCACGTCGCTTTCGTCTCTCAAGGGCGGCGGTAGTAGCATCGAGCAAGCATCGAAAGAAGGAAGGCATGACAAAGCACCGCGTGGGTGTGACGTTCGTTTTGTTCCATGGGCTCACGGGCTGAGATGCACGCTATTTTTTGCTGCCATTACAAGCCCCAAATCGGCGGCATTCACGATTTTCCTATACGATAGAAGTGATGAAGGCCGTATGCATATTAGATAATCTCCCAGAGACCAACTGTCATCTTAAAGCTTGGAGCCTACCTCCCATTTTCTCCCCGAAAACAGCTATCCAGCTGACTGCTGTTGACGGAATACCCATGATCTGTGCGCGACCCCGCAGCCGTCCCATCCACGACTATGGATGCCCATCGCAGTCCCTTTCATACTGCGTTGCCGGCGTTCATTCTCCTCCTGAATGTTTCCCATATTGACATCCCGTAGTCTGGTGCGTCTGGAGTAGAATCTTTGATTTTGTACACCCGAGCCATTCTCTCACCGTGGACTCCGCCAGCTCACGACCGAGGAAGAAGAAGCGCCACGAGTGTGTGTTGTTGTGCCCGTCTGCCCAGTCTTGTGCCCTGACTCTTTCCCGTTCTCACACACGCACCACACCAAACCCATCCCACCCTCAATCACCACTAACCAGGGACACGTCAGGCCCTTCACCCAGCAGCAGGTTATACAAGGTAGCTTTTCGTTTTCCTTGACGCCTCGTCCCAACCCGGCCCGTGCAAGTGTCCGCCTCTTACGACCCCTCTGTCAACATATTTTCGCAAGCATAGCTCAATAGACCTGCAGCGCTGAGTAAAAAGTACACAAATCAGATATATCATGTCTCCTACAAGCAGTTCTGTCACCCTGGTCATGAGGAGCAGCGGCAGCAACAGAAGCAGCAGCAGCAGCAGCAGCAGCAGCAGCAGCAGCAGCAGCAGCAACAGCAGCAACAGCGGAAGGAAAAGGAAAGCCCCCCGCTGTCTCACCACCACCACGGCAGCAGCAGCGGCCGTGGGGCTGCTCTGTATGGCTAGCGCACCGCAAGGTGTGTTGTCTTTCGCACCTGCGGCATTCGGTCCTCACGCCACCAGCAGCAGCACGGCGAGAATACATGCCTTCTCTTCTTCTTCTTTCAACGCTTATCTTGACAGAAGCAGCAGCAGGCCGCACCCTTTCTCGCAGCCACAACAACTATCCATAGTTCCCTTGCAAGCCGGCAAGACTGACGGAGGGAGTAACAACGCCAAAGTACGGGCTTTCGACCCTTTGGCCATGGTGGGGGAAAAGAAAAAAAGCAGCACCAGCACGGCACTGCTAGAAAAAGGGAGCAAAGATGTCGTTACTGAAGCAGCAGGGGGAGGTCTGGTTGACGAAGAGGAGGAAAAGCCTGACAATGGCATATACAAGGCGATGCTTGTAGTGGTAGCCCTCTTATGGGGATCTAATTTCGGGGCTCTTAAATACCTCGACACGTGCGGGGTGGACGTCTCGCTGCTCACTGCCATGCGGTTCGCCCTGGCTTCGGGCGCGTTACTCCCTTTCCTGTGGGGGAAAGGTATGCCTGTCTTCAAAGCCGGCCTTGAGGTCGGGTTGTGGGTTACCCTTGGATACATTACACAGGCTATCGGCCTCGAGACCACTGAGGCGTCCAAGTCAGCTTTTATCTGCTCCCTGACCGTGGTGGTAGTCCCCCTCATCCAGGGCTTGCTGGGCAAGAAAGTCATGCCCACAACATGGGGTGCTTGCGCACTGGCCGTCTTTGGGGTGGGGTTGTTGACGTTACAGGGGGCCACGGGACCGGTTATAGGGGACTTATGGTCGTTAGGACAGCCGTTGGGGTTTGGAATTGCATTTATGCGGATCGAACATTACATGAAGCAACTGCCAGGGAAGGCTATCCCGTTGGCAGCAGCCCAAATGGTGTCGGTGTTCGGGATCTCCACCATATGGGCGGCGATAACGACGCAGGGGTTTACCAACACCGGGGATTTGTCGATTTTGTCCGATACGCCCCATTTCTTGTCCTTGCTGTACACGGGCCTGATCTCTTCGGCCTTGGCGGTGGTGATTGAGAGTGCAGCGCTGGAGTACGTGTCGAGTGAAGAGACGTCGGTGATATTTTCGACCGAGCCGTTGTTCGCGGCGGCAACGTCGGCGGTGGTTTTGGGGGAGAGGCTGAAACCGACCGGCATGCTGGGAGGGCTGGCGATTTTGGGGGCTTGCTTATTGACACAGGTGGATATGACGACTTTGGTGACGGTGTTGCCCATGCTGGGGAAGGCGGCAGATGTGAGCGAGCAGGTAAATGAATGAAATTGGACTCGGCTATCGAGATAAATCAGGATTAATTTAGTTTCTAGGGTGGAGAAGAGAGAGGCAGGGAGAAATAGACGTCTGTAAGAGTGCGGAGTCGAATGGAAAATCTGGTATTAAGAGGAAGACAAAGGAGAGAGACAGTGGAAAAAAGTGAGAGAGTATGTGAGTGGATAACGATTGGGAAATGATAGAAGATGAGTGCTGACCAAGAGGGAGCAAAAATAAAACCCATGCGAAGAAGCTAGCATGTGTCCCTTCCCATCCCCGAGCTTTGCGAAGGGATATTGGGAGAGGAGAGAGGGAGAGGAGGAATGGAAGGGGGGGAGGGGCGGTTTAACTCTCTCCCGTGTAATGATGTCGTAAGTGCCCCAGCCATACAAGCGTGCAGCGACGATTTAGGGAAGGGGCTTAATACTCTATTATATAGGTGAAAAAGGATGAGTGGGAAAGAGACACAAGTGACGAGAGGCATAGGGAGGGTTGAGATATTATTAGAAAGCGAAAATGGGAAGGAGATCGAGTCAAGGAAGAAGACGCATTCATGTTGTGTTAAATGTATTTTTCTTCTTCTTCTCTCACTCATCTCAGCACCGCCACGCTACACCCCGCACACTGACCTCGAGAAAGAAAGCAGAGTTCACCTCCAGAGCTAGAACCTGAGATGAGATAAGAAGGAAAACAAGGAGAGAGGAAGAGGGAAAGAAAAGTCGAACGGGCGATGTCCAATAAGGGACAACCGTCTGACTCAAAAAGACCGAAAAGTGATAGGTGCAACGTGAATTCATGAATTTATGCCTTTCCTTTTATAGGCCCTGCCCTATTCTTTTCCCCTGTTCCATTTTCCTCCCGATTTTATCTTCATTACTAGACAGCATTCCTCCAATTTCCAATTTTCTCCTGCTCTTTTCCCTTTAAATCTCTCTGACGTAGACGCCGCACTCTTTCCCTCCCCTTGGAATGTTTAGCGCTATTTGACTGTCAGACCGTGCATATGGAATAATAATGAAGGGAAGAAATGTGTTGATCAATCCAACCTGTGAAAAAAAAGTATGCCAGTACACTGAAATCGCTATTCTCCTATCCTGCTTTTATGCACACATACACACACTACACACACACTACACACACACTGCTCCTCACATCCCTCGTTCTCCCCCATGCCATGTGATATTCAAGTATACCATGCGTTAAAAAATCAGGGAACTTTGAAGACTAGCTGTAAAAAACTCGCAAATGATGCGGCAGTGTGCAAAGACACTGTCGGCATCGTCTAGAGTCAGCAATGTAATTGTCATCAACTTTTTCTTGGGGCAAAAGGGGCGGGAGGCAACGAAAAAAGGGAAGGAGAAAGAAGGGGAGGACCTGAGACGCAGAAAAGGAGACACGACACTGAGAAGGAGGCGGGTTTGAACGAGTCCTGGTGCCGCTCCGTCGGATAACAGTTTACCTTTGTAAGGATCGAGCCGTGGCTGTAGCTGTCGCAGGTGCTTTGGCCAAGAGCTATCTATGCTTATGTGTGGTGGAGGAATGTATGACGTTGTCAATGCCTGCTGCTCATTTTTTCCATGTAAATACAAAAGGAGGCAGAAATTAGGAGAGGAGGGGGGTTGCAAAGTAGGCTCAGACAACAAGTTCTTCTCATCTACGCTGTCAGGCGCAGTATAGAGCAGGTAAAACGGCGTATGTTGATATGAATACATCACGGCCTTTGCAATTCGAGGGTGAAGGAATTTCAACTGCCTTGTCTCTCCTCTCTTCTGTTGAGCGTCCTTACCTTAGATGTGATGCTTGTATAGCCGGTGCGGTGATGGGGAGACAGGGTGTGCTCGACGACGAGGATGAGGATGAGAATAGGTCGACGCCTAGAGGGAAGAGGATTTACGGCAAGGAGTGGCCGAGGAGCGGCAGCAAGCATGCGACCAACGCAATGATGCAGCTTGCGAAGCTTGACGTGCTGGTCTGGATATGTGATGGTTCGCGCGGGCGTTGGTCGTGGGGGCTTGTGCTCGATCCGCCGTGCTGCACGCATGATTCGAAGGATAGGAAGAGAGCAAGGCCAGCCACGTCCCCTCCGTGGTGTCCCGCCATCTTGAGCCCGCCTTCGAACTCCCTCGTCGCGCTTGTGGTGGTCGTACTGATGCTCTCCATAGGTCATGGCGTCGCATGGTGTAGACAATGGGAGCAGGGACACGACAGCCGCACGCAGAGAGCCCCTCATTACCAGAAGCATCATGATGATGCACAGGCCTCACATCACGCCGTGTCTCCTAGTATCGCGCTTGGTCGCTTGAGGCAAGTCGCTGCCTTCAATAAAAGGGAGGCCACCAGCTTACCGTACTCTAACTTGCATTCACTTTGTGTAAGTTGTGCCGCCTACTTGCTGTCTGGAGACAAAAGGATGGGGATCGCGCTCCAGGCACAACCGAGCGCGGCCCTCGGAACGGAACGCTATTGCTATTCTTGATTGCACTTCATGGATCGTTGCTATGGAAGGTGCATGTTTAGCGCCCACTTGCCAAACCATGGCTGGGCTGCTGCGAACATGCAGGCACATTTGTTGGTGCTTTGAAACTCAGTCAGGCGGGGAGCCTCCTCCGGAGCTCGCACCGTCACACACACACACACACACACCCCGAGGCGGGGGGTGCGCCGATCCACAGCACACTTTGGCAGGCCGTGTGTGCCCAGGTCTCTTTTCACTCAATCCCCACTATTTTGTATTTCTCCATTAGGTATTTGTTCGTCATTGGCTCTGGGGCTGGCATGGATAAAAGACCTCGTTGTCATCGTAGCTGTCGCTTCCATTCCGCCCACGACCTGAAAAGGGAGATTACCTGAAGTGCCTTCCGAACAACATATGAACATGCCGGCATGATCAATTCCCACATCACTCACATCTTTTCTGTCGACCTCTCTCCAAACAAAGATAGAGGGGTGCGCGAAGCCGCTACCAGCTTTACCGTCGTCGCATCGCAGCAAGCCCCGCCGACCGAACCCAACCACCGCAGCAGCCCGACCTCGTCCTCCCTCCCTCCCCGCCTATTTGCTCCTCCACCTCCACCGTCATTCAAGCATGAAGACAGAAACCACACCCTTGCGTCAACCACCACTCCTCCCTCTCCTCCTTTCCTTCCTCCTCATCTCCCTCTTCTCCCTCGCCACCGCCTTCCAAACCCCCAAGCCACACCTCCCCCTCTCCCTCTCCAAATCTCCCCTCTGGGGCCCCCGCCTGCCCCCATCCTTCCCTTCCTCACCCTCGGCGCTGCATGCGAACAGCCCTACCACTACCAACTACCCCGCCGAGGCCAAATTCCGTGACTTGCCCTACGCAGCCGGGCAACTAAAGCCGGGGGATTACCTGCGGGGCATGGAGAGGTACAAATGGAGGGTCCTACCGGACGTCTTCGATACCATGGCAGAGCTGGTACCGACTGCAGTGGCGGTGGAAGACATGATTCATAAACCGAGCGCGAAGGTGGGAAGACAGAGGGAGGGAGGGAGGGAGGGA
>Ga0160419_100160_pt1 | contig 47656 bp, 46 predicted proteins | sample CelAP2metagpilot_2_FD_108196 | JGI IMG/M metagenome (GOLD analysis project Ga0160419, IMG submission 108196) | Phycosphere-associated microbial communities from Cellana algal ponds in Kailua-Kona, Hawaii, USA - Cellana AP2-4-25 metagenome pilot ...
CCACCGGCACCGCGCGGATGCCGACGCAGGGGTCATGGCGGCCTTTGGTGATGATCTCCGTCTCTTCGCCGGATTTGGTGATGGTCTTGCGTGTGGTGAGGATGGAGGAGGTGGGTTTGACCGCAAAGCGCACCACGATGTCCTGCCCGGTGCTGATCCCGCCGAGGATGCCGCCGGCGTGGTTGGAGGAGTAGCGTGGCTGCCCATCGTTCCCCATGAAGATCTCATCGGCGTTCAACTCTCCGGTCAGCATCGCGGCAGACATGCCTTCACCGATCTCCACACCTTTGACGGCATTGATGCTCATCATCGCGGCGGCCAGATCAGTGTCGAGCTTGCCATAGACCGGCGCGCCAAGGCCTGCGGGCACACCGCGGGCGGTTACTTCGATGATGGCCCCCACGCTGCTGCCGGATTTGCGCAGCCCGTCGAGGTAGGTGGCCCAATCAGTCGCGGCTTTTGCATCGGGCACCCAGAAGGGGTTTTGGTCGATCTGGTCCCAGTCGAAGGCGTCACGGTCGATCTGGTGCGGCCCCATCTGTACCATGTACCCGGTGATCTGGATGTCCGGTGCCAGCGCCTTGATCGCCTCGCGGGCCAGCCCGCCCGCAGCCACACGTGCAGCGGTTTCGCGGGCGGAGGACCGCCCGCCGCCGCGATAGTCACGGATGCCGTATTTCTGGAAATAGGTGATGTCCGCATGGCCGGGCCGGAACTTGTCCTTGATGTCACCGTAGTCCTTGGAGCGTTGATCGGTGTTTTCGATCATCAGCTGGACCGGTGTGCCGGTGGTGACGCCTTCAAATGTGCCGGAGAGGATCTTCACCGCGTCCGCTTCGCGGCGCTGGGTGGTGTATTTGTTCTGCCCCGGTTTGCGCTTGTCGAGCCAGTGCTGGATCATCTCTGCGTCGATGGGCACACCGGGAGGGCAGCCGTCAACTGTCGCACCCAAGGCGGGTCCGTGGCTTTCGCCCCAGGTGGTGACGCGAAAGAGGTGGCCGAAGCTGTTGATGGACATGTGCGATGCTCCAGAAAAGTCCAGTGCGACATACGCCGGGACAGACGTGAATCCAAGTTAAATGAAAATCCGTTGCCGAAACCATGATCTTTATTTAGAGACACATACCCACAACCAAATGATGGAGGCTGACATGGCAAAGCGTGTTCACCCCGACGACCATCCCTCCTTTCGAGGTCACATCTAAACGAAGAAAGTCTTTCCCTTCAGAAACACGGGTCAAGACCGGTCCGCGCATGGTGCGCGGGCGATGTGGAGCTGATGGAAAGACTTGGTCGGAATGATCCTTGCCCCTGTGGTTCAGGGCGCAGGTTCAAACAATGTTGTTTGAAAGGTGGCCGATATGACGGCAGCCGCCGGGATCACTACTTTTAGAGATCGCGAGTAACACCTGCCGGGGGTGCTTGCCGTTTGGTGGGCACCCTCCTATACGTGTCGATACCTCGGGGGACTCCATCGGAGTTGAGATAGCGAAAGCTGACCCGTCGAACCTGAACCGGTTAACACCGGCGGAGGGAAGGTCTGGACATCCATCCAACACTTTCTGACGCCGCATAATGGAGGATGCCATGAGACATCTTGCACTTGCTGCACTGACAACGACCCTGACAACCACGGCCGTATGGGCGGATACACCCGTTCTGACCGTCTATGCGGGGGATTATTTTACATCTGAATGGGGACCTGGTCCCGTCATTGAGACCGAATTTGAGAAGGTCTGCGATTGTGATCTGCAATGGTCCACGGGTGATCTGCTGCCGCGTCTGCTGCTGGAAGGCACACGGACCAAGGCGGATGTGGTGATTGGGCTGACCTCTGACCTGACCGCCAAAGCCCGCGCAACGGATCTGTTTGCGCCGCATGGTCAGGATAACGCCGCTTTGACCCTGCCGATTGAATGGAGCGATGATACCTTCCTGCCTTTCAATTACGGCCATACCGCCTTCATCTACAACGAGACGCTGATGGAGAATCCGCCCAGCAGCTTTGAAGCACTGCTGGAGATGCCCGATGACGTGAAGATCGTCATTCAGGACCCGCGCACGTCGCTTTCCGGATTGGCGTTGGTGTTGTGGGTTGATGCAGTCTATGGCGACAAAGCGGCTGAGGCCTGGGGCAAACTGGCGCCGAAGATCCTGACGGTGACGAAGGATTGGTCCTCCTCCTACGGCATGTTCACCGATGGCGAGGCTGATATGGTGCTGAGCTATACCACGTCACCTGCCTATCACATGTTTGCCGAAGAAGATTTCACCAAGAAAGCGGCGATCTTCCCGGAGGGGCATTACTTCATGGTGGAAACCGTGGCGAAGATTGCGGGCACGGATCAGTCAGAGCTTGCCGACACCTTCATGGCGTTTGTGATGTCGGAGACCTTCCAGAGCCAGATCCCGACGGCGAACTGGTCGCTGCCCTCCGCCTTGCCGCAGGATCAGTGGCCCGAAGGCTGGGATCAGCTGCCGCTGCCTGAAACCGTTCTGTTCTACGATGAGGCGGAAGCCGCCGCAGTGCAGGAGAAAGCGATCGAGGCATGGCGCTCCGCCCTGACGCAGTAACGCGCAATATTGGAATCTCCGCTGCCGGATTGACGGTGGCGGTGGTTCTTGCCGCTTGTGTGGGGATCGCCACGCGGGCGGAGGTAACGGCAGGGTTTGGTCCGGGCGATTGGAGTGCGATCCGCTTTACCGTGGTGCAGGCTTTGTTGTCTGCGTTTTTTTCCGTTTTGCTGGGGGTGCCATTGGCGCGCGCATTGGCGCGGCGGCGGTTCTTTGGGCATGGGTTGCTGATCATGTTCCTTGGTGTGCCGTTCATCCTGCCGGTGATTGTGGCGGTGATCGGGTTGCTCGCTGTCTTCGGACGCAATGGCTGGCTGAACGCGGTGCTGGGCGCAGTGGGGCTGCCGGAGGTGTCGATTTACGGGCTGCACGGTGTTGTGCTGGCCCATGTGTTTTTTAACCTGCCGCTGGCGACACGGTTGATCCTGCAAGGCTGGCAAGCGGTTCCGGCGGAGCGGTTTCGATTGGCCGCGCAACTGGGACTGACGCCGCGCGCGGTGGCACGGACGATTGAATGGCCGATCCTGCGGCAGATTGTGCCGGGGGCCTTTGCGCTGATTTTCGTGATTTGCCTTACGTCCTTTGCCGTGGCTTTGACGCTGGGCGGCGGGCCGAAGTCGACGACCATCGAATTGGCGATCTACCAGACGTTCCGGTATGACTTCGATCTGGCGCGGGCGGCGATGCTGTCGGGTGTGCAGCTGGTGCTGGCAGGCGGCGCGGCGGTGTTGGCGCTGTCGATCATGCCGCAGGTGGTGCTGGGCGGCGGGCTGGACCGGGTGGCGCAGAGGTGGGATGCACGCGGCGGGCTGCAACGGCTGGGCGACATGGCGGTGATTGTCCTGGGAGCCGGGTTCTTGCTGCTGCCGCTGGGCGCTGTTGTGGGGCGCGGATTGTTGGGTCTGAGGCAGATGCCGGGCACGGTCTGGCAAGCGGCGGGAATATCCTTGCAGGTGGCTGTGGTGAGCGTGGTGGTACTGCTGTTGATTGCGCTGCCGATGGCGGGCTGGATTGCACAACGGCGGTCGGGCGGGGTGGAGGCGATTGGGTTGATTGGCCTTTCCTTCTCTCCACTGATGATCGGGACGGGGTGGTTTATCCTGCTTAACCCGGTGGTGGATCCAATTTCGCTCGCACTGCCCGTGACGGCTTTGGTCAACGCCTTGATGGCGCTGCCCTTTGCGTTGCGGATCATGGTGCCACGCTTGCGTGACACGCTGCAACAGTTCGGACGGTTGAGCGAAAGCCTGTCGATGCGCGGCTGGCCGCTCTGGCGTTGGGTGATCCTGCCACGGCTGCGGCCTCAGATCGGGTTTGCAGCCGGGTTGACGGGGGCCTTGTCGATTGGCGATCTGGGGGTGATCGCGTTGTTTGCAGACCCGGATCGCGCGACGTTGCCTTTGCAGATGTACCGACTGATGGGGGCCTACCGGATGGAAGCGGCGGCGGGCGCGGCGTTGTTGTTGCTCACGTTGGCGCTGGCGGTGTTTTGGATCTGCGACAAGGGAGGGCGTTGGGGTGCTGAAGCTTGAGGACGCGCAAATCGCGCAGGGCGGGTTTGAAATGCAGGCGGAGATGACGCTGGAGATTGGTCAGAAATATGCGGTCATCGGTCCGTCCGGGGCAGGCAAATCGACCCTGCTGGCGGCATTATGTGGGTTTCTGCCGCTTGTGTCCGGGCGTTTGCTGTCTGATGGTGTCGAGATGACCGATACCCCGCCCGGCGCGCGGCCGATGACGATGCTGTTTCAGGACAACAACCTGTTTCCGCATTTAACGGTGACCCAGAATGTGGGCCTTGGACTGCGTCCGGATATGAAGCTGTCCCCGGCGGATCGGGACCGGGTGCGGGATGCGCTGGCGCGTGTCGGGCTGGCGGATCATGCAGACAAGCGGCCCGCGGCATTGTCGGGCGGCCAGCAAAGTCGCGTGGCGCTGGCTCGGGTGCTGGTACAGGCGCGGCCCTGGTTGTTGCTGGATGAGCCTTTTGCGGCTTTGGGGCCCGCGCTCAGGAATGAAATGCTGGATCTGGTGCAGGATCTGGTGGCAGAGACCGGGGCTGGGTTGATCATGGTCACCCATGCGCCAGAGGACGTGCGACGCATAGCGGATCAGGTGATTTTTGTGGGCAAGGGGTGCGCGGAGGCCCCGCAACCGGCGGCCGCGTTGATGGACAACCCGCCGCCGGAACTGAGGGCCTACCTCGGTTAGTGTGTCCGAATTCTTCGAAGAATTCGGTTCGATCTTTTCGAAAAGATCGGGTTTATGCCGCGACGGCGGTTTTCACATCAATGATCCGCAAGGCGGCTTGCGCAGCTTCCCGGCCCTTGGTCACGAAATGCTCCCGGTAAATTGCGTTGTGATGCTCCGTTTCCTGATAATGGTGCGGTGTCAGCGAGACGGACAGCACCGGCACACCGGTGTCCAGCCCCACGCGCATCAGCCCGTCCACAACGGCGCTGGCAACAAAGTCATGGCGGTAGATCCCGCCATCCACGACAAAGGCCGCACAGGCAATCGCGTTGTAGCGGCCTTGCGCGGCAAGCGCCTGCGCCATCAAAGGCATTTCAAACGCGCCGGGCACGTCGAAGACATCGACCTGTGCCGCGGGGATAAGCTCACAAAAGCCATCAAGCGCGCGGTCCACGATATCCGCGTGCCACTGGGCCTTGATGAATGCGAAACGGGCGGGGGCAATGCTGCCATGTGTCATAATGATCTCCTTTGGTTCAGACACGTCCACCCAAGGCGATCACGCGCAGCCAAAGGCCGAAGCCCCTGATCACACGCATTCTCTTCCATCCGGACTATGACCGTCGGCTCTGGCGTCTCACCAGATCTGCTGGCACCACCGGAGTGGCCGCTCGCGGGCTCATGGGTCATGCCCATATACCGCCGGTGGGGAATTTCGCCCCGCCCTGAGAATAACGCCACGTTGCCAATTCTCGCGCAAAGCTGCAAGAGGAAGGACATGTGACGTAAGGACCCGCCATGCACCCGAACCCCATTTTTCACACAGCGGATGCCGCAATGAACCTTGGTTTTGCCCGTGACCGCGGGTTTGGCGTTCTTGCGGTGAGTGCGGAGGGTGGCCCGTTGATGGCGCATATCCCGTTTCTGCTGAGTGATGACGGGGAGACGGCAGAACTGCATCTTTTGCGCTCCAACCCGATTGCGCGGGCGTTGTCTGCACCTTTGCCTGCCAAAATCGCGGTGTCCGGTCCCGATACCTATGTTTCGCCCGATTGGTACGAGGTGCCCGATCAGGTGCCGACATGGAATTACGTTGCCGTGCATTTGAAAGGAACGCTTCGGATGCAGCCGACGGAGGCGCTTCACGACCTGCTGGACCGCCAATCGGCGGCTTATGAGACACGGCTTTTGCCCAAACCGCCCTGGAAGACCGAAAAAATGACCCCGGACATCATGGAACGGATGATGCGGACAATTGTTCCTTGTGCGTTTGATATCTCGGGTGTGGATGGCACCTGGAAGCTGAACCAGAACAAACCGGACGACGTGCGGATGCGCGCGGCAGATCAAGTTGCGGCACATGGATTTGGCAGTGAAACCGGCCTGATGGCGGCGCTGATGCGCACTGCGGGCAAGGGCTCATTGTAAGGGTACATTTGTGCGATTGCCCTGCCTGAGCCGGGCGGTGATACTAGGTCCAATGCGTTATTTCCGAAGGAGTCCCCCATGAAGCTCGCCTATTCCCCAACGTCTCCCTATGTGCGCAAGGTCATGGTGCTGTTGCATGAGACGGGACAACTGGATGACGTGACCCTGTCAGATATTGCGACCACGCCGATGGATCCCGCAGCGGCGTTGTTGCCGCAAAACCCGTTGGGCAAAGTGCCTGCGTTGGAACGTGCGGAGGGGCCCGCGCTCTATGACAGCAGGGTGATCTGCGCCTTTCTTGATGACCGGGCAAAGGCCGGGCTTTATGGCAGCGGGGCGCGCCATTGGGACATCCGCACGTTGGAGGCAACGGCGGACGGGATCCTCGATGCGGCCCTTTTGATGGTCTATGAGGGCCGTCTGAGGGCGGAGAGCGAGCGTTCGGCGGACTGGGTCGAGGCACAATGGAGCAAGGTGGCGCGGGGCATTGCCGCGTTGAACACGCGATGGATCAGCCATTTGTCTGGCTCTTTGGATATGGGGCAGATCGCGGTGGGATGCGCGCTCGGCTATGTCGATTTTCGCCACGGTGCGCGGGGCTGGCGGAAAGGGAATGACGCTTTGGCAAGCTGGTATGAGGCGTTCGATTCGCGTCCGTCGATGCAGGCAACAGCGCCACCACAACAGTAAAACGGGTATTTTGGTCGCGTTTACGGTTCATTAAGTACCCAACTGCGACCCTTTGCGCGACTTTGACATCTGGACGGGCGTGCTGCGTCCCGCTAGATACGCACCAGAATGGGGCTCGGCTATTGTGTGCCGGGCCGTTTTGCAGTGGCCTGTTCAGGCCAGAAACAGGAGCTAACCCGTGTCCAACGCAGAAGATCACGCAGGCACCCGGAGGGATTTCCTCTACTACGCAACCGCTGGCACAGGCGCTGTCGCCGTCGGCGCAGCGGTTTGGCCGCTTGTTAACCAGATGAACCCATCCGCTGACGTTCTGGCGCTGTCCTCCATCCGTGTGGATGTGGCTGACCTCGCGCCGGGCTCGCAGATGACGGTGAAGTGGCTGGGCAAACCCGTCTTTATCCGGCGCCGGACCGAGGAAGAAATCGCAGAGGCGCAGGCAGTCGATCTTGCTGACCTGCCCGACAATGACGCGCGCAACGAGAACCTTCCGAGCGGTGTTGATGGCGACGATGGAAACCGGTTTTTGCCACCGCCAGCTGGCTCAGAAGATGCGGTTGCCGGTGAATGGCTCGTGATGATGGGTGTTTGTACGCACCTCGGCTGTGTGCCTTTGGGCGATGCGGGTGACTTTGGTGGTTGGTTCTGCCCCTGCCACGGGTCGCACTACGATACGTCGGGCCGCATCCGTAAGGGGCCTGCGCCGACCAACCTGCCGGTTCCACCGGCAGAGTTTGTCGACGAAACAACGATCAAACTGGGTTAAGGGAGAAAACTGATGGGTGGAATTCCTCACGACCATTATGAACCAAAGTCGAACAGCGAAAAGTGGCTGCACCGCCGCCTTCCTGTCGTTGGCTTGATGTATGACACATTGATGATCCCGACGCCCAAGAACCTTAACTGGATGTGGATCTGGGGCATCGTGCTGACTTTTTGTCTGGCGCTTCAGATCATCACTGGTATCGTTCTTGCGATGCACTACACGCCGCACGTGGACAGCGCGTTCGCCTCGGTTGAGCATATCATGCGCAACGTCAATGGCGGCTATATGCTGCGGTATATGCACCAGAACGGCGCCTCGCTGTTCTTCGTCGCCGTTTATGCGCATATATTCCGGGGTCTCTATTACGGCTCCTACAAGGCCCCGCGTGAGATTACGTGGATCATCGGCATGCTGATTTACCTGCTGATGATGGGCACAGCCTTCATGGGGTACGTGCTGCCATGGGGTCAGATGTCCTTCTGGGGTGCGACCGTGATCACCGGCCTGTTCGGTGCGATCCCATTCGTCGGTGAAAGCCTGCAGACGTTGCTTCTGGGTGGACCAGCGGTGGACAATGCGACGTTGAACCGTTTCTTCAGTCTGCACTATCTGTTCCCGTTTGTGATTGCGGGCCTTGTGATTATTCACATCTGGGCCTTCCACACCACAGGCAATAACAACCCCACGGGTGTTGAGGTGCGGCGCACCTCCAAGGAAGATGCAGAGAAAGACACGCTGCCCTTCTGGCCCTATTTTGTGATCAAGGACCTGTTCGCCCTTGCGGTGATCCTGCTGGTCTTCTTTGCGATCGTTGGGTTCATGCCGAACTATCTTGGCCACCCTGACAACTACATTGAGGCGAACCCGCTTTCGACGCCTGCACACATTGTGCCGGAATGGTACTTTCTGCCGTTCTACGCGATCCTGCGCGCCTTCACCTCTGACGTGTGGGTTGTGATCATTGCGGAGACGCTAACAGGTGGCATCATCGACGCGAAGTTCTTTGGCGTACTCGCGATGTTTGGCGCGATTGCGGTTATGGCACTGGCGCCTTGGCTGGATACATCCAGCGTGCGTTCCGGCCGGTACCGTCCGATGTTCAAGTGGTGGTTCTGGCTGCTGGTGGTCGATTTCTTCGTCCTGATGTGGCTGGGCGCGATGCCCGCGGAGGAACCCTATGCGACATTCTCCCTGATCGCATCCGCCTATTGGTTTGCCTACTTCCTTGTGATCCTGCCGCTTCTGGGGGTGATCGAAAAGCCGATGACACCACCGGCGACCATTCAGGAAGATTTCGAGGCGCATTATCCTGCCAAGACAGACGGCGGCAGCCCCGCTGTGAACCCGGCAGAATGACGGAGATGACAATGATCAAGAAACTTACCCTCTCCGCGCTTGCAGCCTTTGGTCTGACCACTGGCGGTGCGATTGCCGCCGGCGCATACGACTCGCATATCGAGGATTTCGACTTCTCGTTTGAAGGGCCGTTTGGGACCTATGACGTGAACCAGTTGCAGCGCGGCTTGCAGGTCTACACTGAGATCTGCGCTTCCTGCCACGGTCTGAAGTTTGTCCCCTTGCGCACAATCGGCGATGAAGGCGGCCCCGGCCTGCCGGAAGAGCAGGTGATTGAATACGCCAAGCAGTTTGAAGTATTCGATGCCGATCTGGATGACTTCCGGGAGGCCGTGCCAACGGATCACTTCCCGGCGTCTGCATTGGAGAATGCGCCGGACCTGTCCTTGATGGCAAAGGCGCGTGCCGGTTTCCACGGCCCTTACGGTCTGGGGATCAACCAGTTCTTCAAAGGTATCGGCGGACCTGAGTATATTGCATCCCTCCTGACCGGCTACACCGGTGAAGAGAAAGAGCAGGCAGGCACGACATTCTACGAAAACACCGCCTTTCCCGGTGGCTGGATTTCCATGGCACCCCCGCTTTATGGGGAAGACGTGGATTTCGCAGATGGGCATGACAACGACCTGCACCATATTGCGGAAGACGTCTCCGCGTTTCTGATGTGGACAGCGGAACCCAAGTTGGGCGCCCGCAAACAGGCCGGTTTCGCAGGTGTGCTTTTCCTAACCCTGCTGTCTGTGTTGCTCTACTTGACCAACAAGCGGCTCTGGGCGCCTGTTAAGGGCAAAGAGCACTAAGCACATACTCCTGGACGCGAACCGGTTCTCGGTTTGCGCCATATACGAAAATGGCCCCCCGCTTCTTTTCAGCAGCGGGGGGCAGTCGATCTCGGGGGCTGTCGGAAGAGGAATGCCCCACTGAGATTTGGAAATCAGTGCTAAGTAATAGGTCAGAAGGCGAGCGAGTTTTCACTGCCCCGGTCTGAAGGGCTTAGCCCCCCATCGCGCGTGCCTGACCTTTGATCGTTCTAAAGGCTCCCCGTGGTATCGAGAATGCGAACCGTTGTGCGGCAGGGGGCCATGTCTTAGATATGTTGAGAATGAGCGGATTTACGCCGCGCGTCTGTAATCTGGATTACAAAGGGTTAAATTCCTTCGTTTTCCTCTATGTCGCGCAGGGCCTCGGGGTCACGCACCTGTACCATGCCGCGGCCCAGTTCAATGATCCCGCTTCGTTTCCAGACTGACAGGGTCTTTGAAACCGTCTCTCGGGTGGCGCCAATGAAGTTGGCAAGATCTGCGTGTGACATCTGGAGCGCTTCATTCTCTGGCCCCGACAGATGCAGGATGATCCGGGCGAGCCGACTTGTCACGTTGCGGAACACCCTGTCGGCGTATTGATCAGCCATCCAGCGCATCCGGTGGCCCGCCAGCTCCATCATGTCCGTAAAGAGGGCAGGCGTTTCCTGTAGCGCTGCGAGGAACTTCACATTGCTGACGCCCCAGACTTCCGTCGGCTGACGGGCTGTCAGCGTTGCAGTGCGCGGGCCGGGAGAAAACAGCGCAATCTCCCCCGCCAGGGCGCCTTTCTGGAGGATGTTGAGGCTCAGTTTCTGACCCTCAGATGATAGAATGCTGACCTCAAGCTCCCCCGATACAATGGCATAGAGCGCATCGCCAAAGTCACCTTGCTCAAACAGGACATCGCCCGTCTTGAGGATCCGGCGGGTCGCGACCGAGCGCATCAGATCGATCAATTCATCCGAAGCGGAAGCGAGGAAACCAGACTTGCTGAATGCGTCCTTAGCCATCGGGATCACACGACCAAGTGCTGTTGGGCATGTGCGCGCACCGTTGCCCGCACGATCTGCCCGACAGGTTGTGGCGCGTCAAACCGGACTTCTGCGAATTGTGCGGTGCGCCCCATCTGTGGGCTTTCCATCAGGACATCGTGCTGTCGCCCAACCTGTTGGGCCAGGTGGCGCTGCACCTGCACCTCTCCTGCGGCCCGCAGTTGCGCCGCACGGGCTTTGATCGCCTTGCCATCCACGGCGGGCATTCTTGCCGCAGGCGTGCCTTTGCGCGCCGAGTAGGGGAAGACATGCAGCCAGGTCAGGTCACATTCGCGCACCAGCGCCAGCGCATTGTCGAACATTGCGTCCGTCTCTGTCGGAAATCCGGCGATGATGTCCGCGCCAAAAGTCATATCGGGACGCAGGCGGCGGGCCTCATCACAGAACCGGATCGCATCGTCGCGCAGGTGGCGGCGCTTCATCCGTTTGAGGATCATGTCGTCCCCATGCTGTAGGGACAGATGCAGATGTGGCATCAGGCGAGGCTCGGTCGCGATGGCCTGCATCAGGTTTTCATCTACTTCGATGCTGTCGATGGAGCTGATCCTGAGTCTGGGCAAATCTGGCACGAGCTTCAGGATCCGCATCACCAGATCCCCCAACCGCGGCGCCGCAGGCAGGTCCGCCCCCCAGGAGGTCAGGTCAACACCCGTCAGGACAACTTCGTTGAACCCTTTGTCCACCAGCCGTTTGATCTGATCCACCACCACACCCGCCGGGACGGATCGCGAATTCCCGCGCCCGTAGGGGATGATGCAAAAGGTGCATCGGTGATCGCAACCGTTCTGGACCTGCACATAGGCTCTTGAGCGGGTGCCAAAGCCATCAATCAAATGGCCTGCCGTTTCCTTGACAGACATGATGTCATCGACCTGCACGCGCTCCGTCTCACCGATGAAATCGGCTGCAAGCCCTGCCCATGTCTCTGGCAGCATCTTTTCGGTGTTGCCGATGATGGCATCTACTTCCGCCATGGCGCTGAACGTTTCGGGTTCAGTCTGCGCCGCGCAGCCGGTGACGATAAGGCGCGCATCTGGATAGGTCTTGCGCAGCTTGCGAATGTCCTGTCTGGCCTTGCGCACAGCTTCTGCGGTGACAGCGCAGGTGTTGACCACGACAGCATCGCCCAGGCCGGACTGCGCGGCGAGGTCTTTCATCGCCTCAACCTCATAGGCATTCAGACGACAGCCGTGGTTGGAGAAGACAGGCACGCTCATCCGATACTGTCCAGAAAGGCCGGAGTCAGGGTGCCGGTAAAGACATGGCTGCTGGGCCCGGTCATCCAGACGCCATCATCGCGCCAGTCGATTTCCAGCGTTCCACCGTCCAGATCAATCTGAACGCGGCGGCCTGTCAAACCCCGCCGCGCCGCCGCAACGGCGGTCGCGCAGGAGGAGGAGCCGGACGCAAGCGTCACCCCAACGCCGCGTTCCCAAACCCGCATGCGGATGTGATCCGGGCCAATGATCTGGGCAAACTGCACATTGGTGCGTTCAGGGTAGAGTGGATGATGCTCCAGCGCCGCACCGCGCGCGGCCAGATCAATCGCTGCGACATCTTCTACGAAGAAGGTGCAATGGGGATTTCCCATGCCGGTCGCCGTTGGTTCCCCTTCGATGGGCAGCCTCAGCGTGTCCATCTCCCGCGCCAGTGGCACTTCATGCCATGCAAGTTGGGGTGCACCCATGTTCACGGCCGTGAGGCCATTGCCCCGATCCTCCGCCGCCAGATCACCGCGCTGGGTGGTCAGATGCAAAGCCGTTTTGCCGCTCTCATCCATGAGATGGCGCGCGATACAGCGCGTCGCGTTGCCACAGGCCGCTGCCCTTGATCCATCTGCGTTGTAGAACGTCAGATGCGCATCCCCCGCACCCTCAGCGGTGATCACTGCAAGCTGATCGAAGCCTACGCCAAAGTGCCGATGCCCCACCGCTTGCGCCAGCTTGGATGTCACAGGTTGCATCTGCGCACGCGCATCAACAACGACAAAGTCGTTGCCCAGCCCGTGCATCTTCATGAAGGGCATCCCGGAGGTCGATGTATTGCTCATTCTGGCGCATATAGCGGCCTGCGTCACACTTATCCAGAAGGCGGTACAGATTTCCCGACGTTTGGGGCTTGACCCCCATGGGACTCCTTTCTAGATACACCCCTCGTGGGCCGTTAGCTCAGTTGGTAGAGCAACTGACTTTTAATCAGTGGGTCGCAGGTTCGAACCCTGCACGGCTCACCACTGACTTTCCCGACATACGCCAGCAGTGCTTACCCCTGCACCACTCCTGTTGCACACCAATCGTCAAAAACTGCCAGTGCCGTTTCGGCGAAGATCGCGTCGTTGATGTGGCCTGCGACCGCGTGACAGGTGACCTGCGCGGGGCAGACGGCTCTCATCTCGCTCAGGAAGGCATCCAGACCGGCTCTGTCATGCAAGTCCGCGCCTTCGCGGTCCCATTCCCCAAGGCCGTCCTGTGGCAAAAGAAGCGCTGTCGGGCCGGTTGCTGAGGCCAGCTGCGCGCCGTGGGCGCGGGCGACGGCTTTACGCTCTTTGATGTTCAGGACGATGGAGGTCAGCAAACGGTTGTGGGCGTGGCTGAGGTGGTCTTTCCATTTGTCCGGGATCGGTTTCCACCCCACGATGTCGACCAGATCATAGCATCCCGGCGCTACCAATTGCGGCGTGCCGTTGCGGCCTGCGTTGGTCAACCTGTCCGCTCCGGCAGAGATGTTGGAGCCGTGGATATGATTGCCCAGTTCTTGGGTGCAAAAGTCAAAGACGCAAGCGAACGCGCCCTGGGCTGCCAGGCTTTCAAAGGCGCGCCCGCCCATGCCGGTGGCGTGAAAGACGGCCACTTCGAAACCACGCTCTTCGAGGGCGGGTTTCAGGGTCACCATATATTTGAGCGCTGATTTGCCCAGGGATGTCATGCCGATCAGCGGTTTGGTGGGATCAGGGGCCTGTACCGCACGGGCGGCACCCAGCACAGCGCCTGCGGCTTGGCTGAGGGAGGCTTTGCAGACTGAGTTCAATCCATAGAGCCCGCCCGCCCAGAGGATCATCTGCGTGTCTGCGGCCAGCCGCTCGGCCGGGATCAGGGGAGAAAAGGATACGGTGGAGACGATGTACTTGGGCACACCCAGAGGCAGGGCCGCGCAGACATCCAGCGCCAGATCCGTGCCCATGGTGCCGCCCAGAACGACCATCCCGTCAAAACGTCCTTCAGCATAAAGCCGGGCTGTCAGCAGGGCGGCGCCGTTGGCCATGATCTGCATCGCGTGATTTTCGTCACCGCTGTCGATGGCCGCCTGAATGGAGCTTTCGCCCGCGCTGGCCACGTCATGTTTGCTGTAATCTGTCGGGGCTGAAGGATCGCCCAGAACGGAGACATCCATCGTGACAACCGTCCCGCCCTGCTGACGCATGACATCCGCCATAAATGTCAGCTCGTCATCCTTGGTGTCATAGGTTCCGATGATCAGAATGGTCTTGTCGTACATGAGGGGCTCCCGTTGTGGCGATCAGAGTTTGATCCAGGCGGTTTTGAGGTTGATGTACTTGTCCAGCGCATGCAGCGATTTGTCATGACCATTGCCGGATTGGCCGACACCGCCCAAGGGCACCGTGCCGTCTGCACCGCCGTATGTGTTGACGTGCATCACGCCCGTGCGCACGCCGCGCACCAAGCGGTGTGCGCGGGACAGGTTGGAGGTCCAGACACCGCCGGCCAGCCCGTAAGGGGTAGCATTCGCGATGCCGATGGCCTCGGCGTCGTTTGTGAACGGTGTCACGGCGAGGATGGGGCCGAAGACCTCCTGCTGTGACAGGCTGGCCTGCGGGGTGACATGTGTGACAACGGTCGGGGCCATGTAATAGCCGCCTGTTTCGCTCAGCAGGCGGTCGCCCCCTGTGGTCAGTGTGCCGCCTTCGGATTGGGCGGTGTCGACGAAACCGAGGTTCTGCAAAAGCTGCTGTTCGGAGTGTACGGCTCCGATGTGGCTGTCCATGTCCAGCGGATCGCCAACCCGCATTCCAGCGGCGATTTTTGAAACTTCGGCAACGAAGTCATCATGGATCGGGGTTTCGACCAGCAGCCGCGATCCCGCGACACAGACTTGCCCGGAGTTGCGAAAGATGCCCCTTGCCGAGACCTTGGCGGCTTCATGCAGGTCAGGCGCGTCCGCGAAAACGATGTTGGGGGATTTGCCGCCCAGCTCCAGATACACCCGCTTGAGGTTGGACCGCGCGGCGTAGTCGAGAAGGCGGCGCCCGGTGGCACCAGACCCGGTAAAGACCAGCACATCGACGTCCATCGACAACCCCATCGCTTCGCCCACCACGGCGCCTTCGCCGGTGACGACGTTCAGCACGCCGGGCGGCAGGCCTGCTTCCAGCGCCAGTTCGGCCATGCGAATGAGCGTGAGGGACGCGCTTTCTGCGGGTTTGAGGACGACTGAGTTGCCCGTGGCCAGTGCCGGACCCAGTTTCCATGCGCCGATCATCAGCGGGAAGTTCCACGGGATGATCGCGCCCACAACGCCCACAGGTTCCTTGTGAATCAGGCCGAGCGTATCGTTTGGCGTTGGCGCAATCTCTCCATATACCTTGTCGAGCGCTTCGGCGTAGTAGCGGATCGTGCCTGCGGCGGACCCCGGTTCCGCCTTCAGGGCCATGCCGATTTCGGTGCCGTTGTCGCGCACGCCCAGCACCGCCAGTTCCGGCGCATTGGCTTCTATCAGTTCGGCCCATTTCATCAGAATCTTCTTGCGCGCCGCAGGTGGCTGACCGGCCCAGCGGCCATCTTCGAATGCAGCTCGGGCGGAGGTGATGGCGGTGTCCATGTCTTTGGCCGTACCGCGCGCGATGGTGGTCAACCTGCTGCCGTCGATGGGAGAGATCACCTCCATCACCGCACCGTCTGACGCCGGGACCGCCTTGCCCTCTATCAGGTGATGTTGCGGGGCGACGGGGTGCGCGCGCAGGGTGTTGATCTGGTCTTGGTTCATCATACTCACCGCATTTGTGTGTCGTGAAGGTCGTGATCATCGTCCGTTTGATGCGCCCGGATTTCCTTGACCAGCGTGCGCAGATGCAAGGCAAGGACCATCAGGATCATCGAGAATATGATCATCGCAATGGGCCGGTCGATCATATCCAGTGGCGTTTTCAGCCGGGGCAGGGCGGAACGCAGTTTCACCTCCATGATACCGCCCAGCACCATGCCGAGGATGATCGGCACGATGGGCAGGTTCAACCGTTTCAAGATCAGTCCGAGCACGCCAAAGCCCGCCGCCAGCATGCAGTCGGTCAGGGAGTTCCGCAGCGAATAGACACCCACAAAGGACAGGATCAGGATCATCACCCCAAGGAACCGTGTCGGCACACGGATGATCTTGGTCAGCAGATCGGTGGAGACCATGAGGAAGCAGATCACCACCACGTTCAGCAGGATCAGCGCCAGATAGAGGCCGTAAACCAGATCAATGTTGTTCTGAAACAGTTGCGGTCCGGGGATGACGTTGTGCACGTAGAAGACCGACAGCATCATTGCCGTCAGTGCTTCGCCCGGTATGCCAAGCGCCAGCAATGGGATCATCGCGGCAGCGGGCACGGCGTTGTTGGCGGCTTCGGATGCGATCAGGCCGTCGGGCGCGCCTTTGCCGAAGGCGTCGGGGTTGGCGGAGGATTTTTGGGCGTAGGTGTAGCTCATGAACTGTGCTGTGAATTCACCCACGCCGGGGATCATGCCCATGATCACCCCGAGGCTGGAGGCGACACCCGCAACACGTTTGTGCTGCATCAGTTCCTTGAAACCTGCGGTCAGGCTCCCGCTGACGGGTTTCGCATCGGGGCTGCTGTCGGGGTTGGTGAGCAGGAAGAACGCCTGGCTCAGCGCAAAGAGGCCCAGCACCACGACGATCAGGTTGATCCCGGAGCTGAGAAAGCTCAGCCCGAAGGTATAGCGTTGGGTATAGGTGACCGCGTCCAGTCCCACTGTGTTGAGGAAGATGCCGAACATCGCCAGCATCCCTGCGGCAAAGATCTGCCCGCGGTGGGCCAGCACCACCAGGATGATGCCCAGAAGGGCGGCCAGAAAGATCTCTCTGCTGCCGAACATCGGGGCAATGATGGCCAGCACGGGGGAGAGCAGGATCAGGCAGAGGATGCCGAAGATACCACCGAAGAATGACGCGCTATAGGCCAGCGACAGCGCTCTGCGGGCCTGTCCTGCCTTGGTCATCGGATACCCGTCATAGGACGTCAGCGCGTTGACCGCCGTGCCCGGCGTGTTGATCAGGATCGCGGGAATTGCGCCGCCATACATTGATGATCCGTAGATGCCCAGCAGCATGGTCAGCCCGACGATGGGTTCAAGCGAGAAGGTCGCGGGCAACAGGATCGCGATGGCCACAGCAGGGCCGACACCGGGGATCGCGCCGATGATCACCCCGCCGATGGAACCCACCAGCAGCGCAATCATCACATCGACCCGCGCCAGCATCTCAGCGCCTGCAAGAAGGTTTTCCATCGCCCGCTCCGATCAGAAGTAGCTGAGCATGATCTGACGCAAGCCGTCCGGCAGGCTGTCATAGATTTGGCCCGCTGGCAGTTTCACCTGCAAGAAGGTCTTGAACAAAAGCACGATCAGTATGGCAGAGACGCCCGCCCAGAACAGGGCCCTGACACTGCGGTACCCCGCACGCAGGACAAGCAGAATGGCAAAGGCCAAGGTGGTTGGCAGATACCCGGCGTAGGGTACCGCGATGGCGTAGACGACGAACCAAAGGGCATATTCAATGGAGGCAATCCAAAGCCCGATCTCCCGCCAGCGCCCTTCAAGCCGTTCGGAAATGGCGGAGCCGAACAGGTGCAGTGCGGCGAAACCTGTCATCAGGATCAGCGAAAGACCGGGCCAGAACCTTGGTTGTGCAAACAGTTTCCCGCCGGATTTCCATTGCGTCTGCGACAGCAGTTGCGACAGCAGAAACACCGCCACGATCAGCACAACCCAGGCAAAGACGATGTCTCCGGGGCGTCGGTATCTTTTGAACAGGCTCTGGAGTGTTTTCACGCGCGACATGTATCAGTCCCCTGTCGGCTGCGGTCAGGTCCGGGCCGCGTGTGGGCCCGGACGATGGGTCATGTGCGGATGCGCTACTCCAGCATCTCGCCAATGCGGCCAAGGGTTTCGATATCCTTGGCGATCTGTGCAGACACCTCGTCCGCACTCTGCCAATAGACCAGCGCGCCTGTTTCGGCGGCCAGCTTTTGCGCCCGCTCGGACATCACGGTCTTTTCCGCCACGGCGACGATCTTCGCCCGCACGTCTGCCGGCGTATCCTTGTGCACGAAGAGGCCGTTCCACAGGGCGACATTCAGATCAGGTGCAAGCTCTGCCACGGTTGGTGTGTCAGGCGTCAGAGCAATCCGTTCCGACCCGATGGAGGCGAGGACTTTGACGTCATCCAGACAGGGCAGGATCAGTTGCAGCGTGGTGTTGATCACATCCACATCGCCAGAGGCCAGCGTGTTGCAATCCAGTGCGTCAAATGCCGCGTCGGACGCATAGGAAAAGCCCATTTCCTTGGCCAGTGCCATGGTCACCCGTGTTGGTACCAAGGGCGCGCCGAAGTGACCCAGAACCACGTCGTTGTCGCCCGCATGGGCGGCAAGACCTGCCATGTCGCTATATGGTGCATTGCCACTTGTCGCGATGACGAAAGGATATGTCAGGAAGTTGCCCAAAGGCTCAAATGGATTGGGGTTGAGTTCGGGAATGCCGATCTGGGGTCCGACAACGGGAATGGCGATGATGAAGGATCCGACGGTGTATCCATCCGCAGGCGCGTTCGCCACTTCAATCGCACCGGGGAAGGGGCCACCGCCGCCGCCGGGCTTGTTCACGACCGCCGCTGCGACACCGTATGCTTCCTGAAAATCCTCCGCGATCATCCGCGTCAGGACATCTTCCAGATCACCCGGAGGCCAAGGCACCACGAACTCTACCGGCTTTTCCGGATATTCGGCCTGCGCGGCACCCGTCAGCGCGGTTGCAGCCAGCGCTGTTACCGCGAGTGTTCTTACAACTTTCAACATTTCATTCTCCCTGCGTGGTTCATTTAATGAACCATTGTTGCAAAAAATAGTTTGCCTTGATAAATGGTTTCCGTCAAACTTTTTGTGAAAGCCGCAGATCGGGGAAAGGGTCGGATGTCTGTTGTTGCCAAAGCGATTGAGTTGCTCAGCCACTTTTCGGTGCGCAGGCCGGAGCTTGGTCTGTCGCAACTCTGCCGTCTGGCAAAGCGCGACAAGGCGACCACCTATCGGCATCTTACGGCGTTGGAGGCGTTGGGCTTTCTGGAGCAGAACCCGGTGACAAAGGCGTATCGGATCGGTCCGGCCGTTCTGCATCTGGCTGATGTAAGAGAGGCGACGGTTCCCCGGCGTGACGGCGCAATGGTGCCGCTTCGGTTACTGGCAGAACAGACGGGAGAGACGGCTCATGTCTCGGTTCTGTCGGGGGTGGTGCTGCATGCGATGGCGCATAGCGAATCAACGCGGCATAGCACGCGCGCCGTTATTGACCTTCAGACTTTGCCGCTGCATGCGACGGCCTCTGGTATCTGCCTGCTGGCCTTCGGTTCTGATGAGCTGCAACATGCGGCACTTTCCAACCTCACACCGTTCACACCGAACACGCCGACGTCCGAACAGCGACTGGACGCAGCAATCGCTGTTGCCAAGGCAGGCGGTTTTGGGGAATCCGATCGCGCATTCGAGGATGAGATATACAGCCTTGCCGCCCCGGTTTATGATCGCACCGGTGAGATTGCAGGTGCTGTCGCCGTGGCCAGTGTCGCCAGCCGGATTACACCGGACGCCGCGCTTGCAATCAAGAAGGGCCTTGCCCAGGCCGCCCACGATATTTCGCACAATTGGGGTGGTTCCATTCCAGAGGAGATTCAGACCCTCTGGCAGACCACCCTTCACCCTACCAGCCGGGACAATGCCCAGAAAGTGCCAACGCCATGAAAGACTCGAATTTCCTCAAGGAAAACAACGCGCGCCATTTCTGGCATCCGATGACGTCCCATGATGACAGTCAGGCAACGCCGCCCAAGATCATCGTCAGTTCCGAAGGGGTGCGGATCAAGGACATCGACGGACATGATGTCGTTGATGCGGTGGGCGGTTTGTGGAATGTCAATCTGGGTTATTCCTGCCAGCCTGTGAAAGACGCGATTGCAGCGCAGTTGCAGACGCTGCCGTACTATTCGACCTTCCGGGGCACATCGAACGATGCGGTCATTGAGCTGTCATACGAATTGGCGGAGTTCTTTGCCCCTGACGGGATGAGCCGGGCGTTTTTTACCTCCGGCGGATCGGATTCGGTTGAGACGTCCCTGCGTTTGGCGCGCCAGTACCACAAGTTGCGGGGGGAGCCGGGGCGGGTCAAATTCCTCAGCCTCAAGAAGGGCTATCACGGCACGCACATGGGGTGTGCATCGGTGAATGGCAACGCGAACTTTCGTACTGCCTATGAGCCGCTGATGCCGGGCTGTTTCCACATTCCCGCCCCTTACACCTATCGCAATCCGTTCAATGAAACGGATCCGGAGAAGCTGGCGCAGCTATGCGCGGCGGCACTTGAGGATGAGATCGCCTTTCAGGGGGCAAACACCATCGCGGCCATGATCATGGAGCCGATTCTGGGGGCCGGCGGTGTGATCGTGCCGCATCCGTCCTTCGCGCCAATGGTTGAGGAGATCTGTAACCGCCATGGCATTTTGTTGATCACGGATGAAGTGATTACCGCCTACGGCCGGACTGGCGCGTGGTCCGGTGCGCGGCTGTGGGGGATCAAGCCTGATATGATGGCGACAGCCAAGGCCATCACCAATGGGTTTTTCCCTTTCGGCGCGGTGATGCTGGGCGACAAGATGATTGAAGCGTTTGAGAACAATCCAGCAGCCAAGATCGGTCATGGCTACACCTATTCCGGCCATCCCGTTGGTGCTGCAGCCGCGCTGGCCTGTCTGGAAGAAACCAAACGTCTGAACGTGACGGAAAACGCTGCCGCGCGGGGCACGCAGATTTTTGAGGGCTGCAAGGCGTTGATGGAGAAATACGAGATCATCGGCGATGTGCGCGGCGGCTACGGCCTGATGACAGCACTTGAGTTTGTCAGCGACCGCGCCACCAAGAAGCCCATAGACGCAGTGATTGCCAATACCATTCAGGAGGTGGCCTATCAGAGCGGGGCGATGATCCGGGTCTCGGGTCCGAACATGATCATTTCACCCTCACTGGTGCTGACGGAAGCGGATGCGCAGGTGATCCTTTCGGCCCTTGATGCCGGCTGTCAGGCGGCAGCGGCCGGGATGGAGTTAATCGAGGCGTCCCGGATCAAGTAACGCCAGAAGATCCAGCAGTTGCTCATATTGCGCGTCACCCAACGCGGCCTTGAAGCCTGCGACGATCTGGACGGCCTGCCCGGCATAATCATCGATGATTTTCTGCCCCTTCGGTGAGATGGCGATCATCTGTCGGCGGCGATCCTGCGCGTCCCGCGTTTGGGTGATCAATCCCTTGCTGTTCATGGATTGAGTGATCCGCGTCAGGCTGGGAAACAGAAGGCTTGCGCCCCGCGCGAGGGTCGAGGCGTCTTGCGGTCCGTGTTCGGCCAGAACGCGCAGGACCCGCCACTGCTGTTCGGTGATCCCGGTCTCGGCCAGCATATCCCGTATGGGCTGCATCACCCCTTCGCGCGCGCGGATCAGCGCAATCGGCAGGGACCGGTTCGTGGGCGGCAACTTCTTGGTCATTGGAGCCTCTATGCCTGCCTTCTGGTACAATACGTGGCCTTGACAGTCAGGCTAAGTTATATTTAACATCACAACAATTAACATGTTAAGGGAAAGCCATGCCGCACTTCCACATCGAATATTCCGGTAATCTGGACGGGGTTGTGGATATGGGTGCGTTCTGTGAAGCGATCCGTGCTGCGGCTGCGGAGATGGAGGCCTTCCCCATGCCCGGCATCCGCGTGCGGGCCATACGGGTGGATCACTATGCAGTGGCGGATGGTGACCCCAAACACGGCTTTGTTGATCTGTCGATCCGCATCCGCGAAGGCCGCAGTGACGCGGTCAAGGCGGCGGCAGCTCAACACATCTTTGACGCTGCGCGCCGTTTCCTTGACCCTGCACTGGCGCAGCATTCCATCGCCCTCTCGCTTGAGCTGCGCGATATTGATGCGGCGCTGTCCCCCAAATACGGCACGATCCGTGACCATCTGGAGAAAACATCATGAGCGTTCTCGAACAGAACATCGAAAAGCTTCAGGGCTATCTGACCCGGTTTCAGGGGGGCGGAGTGATGAACCGCATTGCGGGTGTCGATCATGCGGGCAGCGGCGGGACGTTCGACAATGTATCTCCGGTTGACAAAGGCCTGATCTGCACGGTCGCAAGGGGGACTGCCAGCGACATCGACCAGGCTGCCAACGCCGCCGCCGATGCCTTTGCCGATTGGCGCGACATGCCCGCGACCGAACGGCGCAAGATCCTAATCCGCATCGCCGAAGGGATCGAGGCCCGCGCCGAGGAGATCGCTCTATGCGAATGCTGGGACACCGGCCAGGCGCTGCGCTTCATGTCCAAGGCTGCCTTGCGCGGGGCGGAGAACTTTCGCTATTTCGCCGATCAGGTTGTGCAGGCGCGTGATGGCCAGCACCTCAAGTCACCGACATTGATGAACGTCACGACCCGTGTGCCCATAGGTCCGGTGGGTGTGATCACGCCGTGGAACACGCCGTTTATGCTGTCCACTTGGAAGATCGCTCCGGCACTCGCCGCTGGCTGCACTGTTGTGCACAAGCCTGCCGAAGCCTCGCCCCTGACCGCCCGCCTGCTAGTGGAGATCGCGGAGGAAGCGGGATTGCCCCCCGGCGTGTTGAACACTGTGAACGGGTTTGGGGAAGATGCCGGCAAGGCGCTGTGTGAGCACCCCAAGATCAAAGCCATCGCATTCGTTGGCGAAAGCCGCACGGGCAGCATGATCACCAAACAGGGGGCCGATACGCTCAAGCGCAACCATCTGGAGTTGGGCGGCAAGAACCCGGTGATTGTGTTTGAGGATGCGGACCTCGACCGTGCGCTGGATGCTGTGATCTTCATGATCTATTCGATCAACGGGGAGCGCTGCACGTCTTCTTCCCGCCTGCTGGTGCAGGACAGCGTGCGCGAGGCGTTCGAAGCGAAACTGATCGAACGTGTGAACAACATCAAGGTTGGCCATCCGCTGGACCCTGCCACAGAAATCGGCCCGCTCATTTCCCAAGAACACTATGACAAGGTGACGTCCTACTTCGACATCGCCAAACAAGACGGCGCGACGGTTGCGGCAGGTGGTGTGACGGTTGGCAATGACGGCTACTTCGTCCGCCCAACGCTGTTCACTGGCGCCACCAACGACATGCGCATCGCGCGGGAGGAGATCTTTGGACCCGTCCTTACCTCCATTCCGTTTACCACCGAAGAAGACGCGCTGCACATCGCCAATGACACGGACTATGGCCTAACGGGATACGTCTGGACCAATGACCTCACCCGCGCGATGCGGTTCACCGACAAGCTGGAAGCGGGGATGATCTGGGTCAATTCCGAGAATGTCCGCCACCTGCCCACGCCTTTCGGTGGGGTCAAAGCCAGCGGCATTGGCCGCGACGGCGGCGACTGGTCGTTTGAGTTCTACATGGAGCAAAAGCACATCGGCTTTGCTACCGGTCAGCACAAAATCCCGCAGCTCGGCGCGCTGTAGAAAAAGGAGGCGACATGCCCGTACCTGCCCCAAACTTCTACCCTGATTTCAACACCATCCGGTTGAGCCACGTCTGCCTGAACGTGTCCGATCTGGCCGCGTCCAAGACCTTCTATACGGACATCCTCGGCCTACAGGTGACGGATGAGACAGACGATCACGTCTACCTGCGCGCCATGGAAGAACGCGGGCATCACTGCATCATCCTGCAAGGATCCGACGCGCCTGGCACGGTGGAGGTGATGGGATTCAAAACTTTCGATGACGCCGATCTGGACCGGGCAGAGGCGTTCTTTCAATCCAAGGGTCGGCCCACTTCCTGGGTCGAACGGCCCTATCAGGGGCGCACATTGTTGACAGCTGACAACTTTGGCATCCCATTGGAATTCTATCATAAAATGGACCGGCTTGAGCCTATCCATCAGAAATATGCGCTGTATCGCGGGGTCAAGCCGCTGCGCATTGACCACTTCAATTGCTTCTCTCCCGACGTGGACGCATCGGTTGCGTTTTACAGCGACATGGGGTTCCGCGTGACGGAATATACAGAGGACGCAGAGAGCCAAAAACTCTGGGCTGCGTGGATGCACCGCAAGGGCGGTGTGCATGACATGGCGTTCACCAATGGCACCGGGCCGCGGATGCACCATGTGGCGTTCTGGGTGCCGACGCCACTCAACATTATTGACTTGCTCGATCTGATGTCCACCACCGGATATGTCGACAACATCGAACGCGGGCCGGGGCGGCATGGGATTTCGAATGCGTTTTTCCTTTATGTCCTCGACCCCGATGGGCACCGGGTAGAGATTTACTGTTCGGATTATCAGACCGTCGATCCCGATCTGGAGCCGATCAAGTGGGACCTCAAAGACCCCCAGCGTCAGACGCTTTGGGGCGCACCCGCGCCGCGCAGCTGGTTTGAGAACGGCAGCCCGTTTGAGGGCGTCACGCCACAGGAATCCGACCTCGCCGCCAGCCCGATCATCGCGCCATGAACTGGGATGAATTTGCCCATTGGGGCAAGCATATCGCTGACTGGGCTGCGGATTATCACAAGACGATTGGCGATCTGCCCGTGCGCGCCCAGACCTTGCCGGGGCAAATCGCAGCACAGCTTGCCGCCACCGCCCCCGAAACCGGCGAAGCGATGGACGCCATCATGGCCGATTTCGAACGCATCGTGATGCCCGGTATCACCCATTGGCAGCACCCGCGTTTCTTCGCCTATTTCCCCTCAAATGCGGCCCCCCCGTCGATTCTGGCGGAGATGCTGGTCAGCACCCTCGCCGTGCAGTGCATGTTGTGGCAGACCTCCCCCGCCGCGACGGAAATGGAAGGTGTCATGGTGGACTGGCTTCGGCAGGCCATGGGGCTGCCGGATCATTTTACGGGTGTTATTCAGGACAGTGCTTCCTCCGCGACATTGTCCGCCGTCCTGACCATGCGCGAACGGGCGACCGGGTATGCCGGCAACCGCGAGGGGCTTTCGGGCAAGGGTCATTTGCGGATCTATTGTTCGGAACAGGTGCATTCGTCGATCGACCGCGCCTGTTGGGTGGCGGGCATCGGGCAGGACAATCTGGTTAAGATTGGCCATGGCACCAGCGGTCATGCGTTTGAGATGGACCCCTATGAGTTGCAGTCGCGGATCACCGAGGATCGCAAGGCCGGACACACCCCGGCTGGCATCATCGCCATCACCGGGGGCACGGGGATCGGCGCCTGGGACTTCCTTGAACCGATCGCGGAGATTGCCAAGGCTGAAGACCTCTATACCCATCTGGATGCCGCTTGGGCCGGGGCGGCGATGATCTGCCCGGAATACCGCGACCAGTTCTGGGCAGGGGTGGAGCGGTACGACAGCATCGTCTTCAACCCGCACAAATGGCTGGGTGTGCAGTTTGATTGCTCCATCCAGTTTCTGGCTGATGCGCAACCGCAATTGAACACACTGAAGATTGAGCCGGAGTATCTGAAGACCTCTGGCGATGCGGTGACGAATTACTCTGAATGGACGATCCCGCTGGGGCGGCGGTTCCGGGCGTTGAAGCTGTGGTTCCTGATGCGGTCCTATGGGCTGGAAGAGCTGCGCAACCGGATACGCAATCATGTACGGTGGGCGCAGGAGTTGTGCGAAGAGATCCGCGGGATGGAAGGGTTTGAGATTGTGACCGAACCGATCCTGAGCCTGTTTACCTTCCGCTGTCCCGGCGACGATGCAGCACAACAACGGCTGGTCGATGCGCTTAACGACGATGGGCGGATCTACATCACTCAAGGCATGCACGAAGGACGCAAGATGATCCGCTTTCAGGCCGGCCAGTTTGAGACGACGCGGGAGGATGTGATGATGGCGAAGGATGTCATTGCGGATGTCTGGGGGAAGCTGAGATGAAATTCGCGACCTATACGGCGGGGGGAGAGACCTTTTACGGTGCGGTGACGGATGCCGGGATGATTGCCCTCAGCCCTGATTGTCCGCAATGGCCCACGTTGCTGGATGTCGTGCGCGCGGGGGCGTTGGATCAATTGGCGGGGCTGACGGCTGGCAAGGCGGTGACCCATACCGATTTTGAATACGAGATGGTCCTGCCCAACGCGCCACGCATCCTGTGTGTCGGCGTAAATTTCCCCGACCGGAATGCGGAGTACAAAGACGGCTCGGATGCGCCAAAGTACATGTCGCTGTTCCCCCGCTTTGCCAGCGGGTTCACCGGGCATGGCCGCAATCTGGTGCGTCCGCCGGAGAATGAGACGCTGGATTACGAAGGCGAGGTGGCGATTGTCATCGGCAAAGGCGGGCGGCGGATTGCCGAAGCCGATGCCTATGACCACATTGCCGCTTTGACGCTGTGTAACGAGGGCACGATCCGCGATTGGGTGCGCCATGCGAAGTTCAATGTCACGCAGGGCAAGAACTGGGACAAGTCCGGTGCGATGGGCCCGTGGCTGGTGCCGTTTACGGATGCCGCGCAATTGGATGACGCGCGGATTACGACGCATGTGAATGGGGAGCTGCGGCAGGATGATACCCTGTCGCGGATGGTCTTCCCGATCCGTCGGGAGATCGCCTATATCTCCACTTTCATGATGTTGCAGCCGGGGGACATTATTGTCACCGGGACGCCCACCGGGGCAGGTGCGCGGTTTGATCCGCCTCGATATCTGAAGCCCGGCGATGTGGTGGAGGTGGCCGTCGAAGGCATCGGCACCCTGCGCAACGGTGTGGAGGATGAAGTGGTATGACCCCAGAAGACCACGCCGCCGCTGCTGCGGATTTGTTGAACGCCGAAGCGACCGGACAGCAGATTGGATTGCTCAGCCTAAGGTATCCTGAGATGACCATGGATGACGCCTATGCCATCCAGCGGGCGATCTATGATCAAAAGCTGGCGCAGGGGCGGCATGTGATTGGGTGGAAGATCGGGCTGACTTCCAAGGCGATGCAGCAGGCGCTGAACATCGATATTCCCGATAGCGGGATCTTGTTTGACGACATGGTCTTTGACGATAACGCCGTAGTGCCCAAGGGGCGGTTCATCCAGCCGCGGATGGAAGCGGAGATTGCCTTTGTGATGAAATCCGCGCTGGGCGGGGCGGATGTCAGCCGGGCGGATGTGGTGGCGGCGACGGATTATGTGGTGCCCTCGATCGAGGTGCTCGACACGCGCATTTTGCGGGCCGACCCTGAGACGGGCAAGACGCGGGTGATCTTTGACACGATCAGCGACAATGCCGCGAATGCGGGGATCGTGTTGGGCGCGCAGCGCCATGGGATTGAGGATGTTGATCTGCGCTGGGTCGGCGCGATTGTCAGCCGCAATGGGGAAGTTGAAGAGACAGGTCTGGGCGCGGGTGTGCTGAACGATCCGGTCGAAAGTGTGGTCTGGCTGGCGCGGCGGATGGCGCAGTATGGCCAGCAGATCGAAGCGGGGCAGGTGATCCTGTCGGGCAGCTTTATCCGGCCGCTTGAATGTCCCTCGGGGGCTGAGGTTCTGGCGGACTTTGGCGATTTCGGCAGCGTGCGCGTGGCATTTGCCTGAAGCATCAGGGTCCGGTCAGGACCGTTGGGTCAGGTGTCGGCACTGCTGTGTAGACGTCAGGACCAAGGTGAACCAACCCGCGCAGCATCAGCAGGTCTTTGTCAGCTTGGGACAGGCCATTGATGGCCGCAGCGACGGCATCAAAGACCTTTTGACGGTCAACCGACAGGCTACAGATGTAGGGCAGGCCGGGGGTGGGCGTGGTCTGGGCAAATGCCTCAACTTCGGCCCCGGCGTTGTGGTGGGCGCACAGGAGCCTCCATGTGACAGCATCAATGGCCGCAACATCCGCCACGCCGCCGACAACAGCCTCGACTGAGGCGGCATGTGCGCCGGTGATCCGCACTTGGCCTGCTGTGATCTGAGCGTTCAGCATTGCACTGGCGAGGGCCGCAAACCCGGATTGGGAGCCGTATTCGTTCAAGGCTACGGTCGCACCTGCAAATTCCCGCAGCGTGCTGCGCGGATCATCGCGGCGCTTGATCAAGTGGGACATATAGTATCCGGGCGCGCAACCGGGCGCAGCATAGTCTGGCGTGCCGACAATCTGCACCTTGTTATGCAACAGTGTCCGGTAGGGCATGCCGCAGGTCTGGCTGAAAACCAGATCGGGGGCGCTCCAGAACGCAGTGCCGATGCCATTCGGGCTGAGGGCATCCGGAGCGCTGATCCCTGCCGCCTGCAATGCTGTGCGGATCAGCACCCAGTACCTTTCATGCGCGTCGCGCAAGGCAGGCAGGGCATACATGGGCAGGCTGGCGTGCATGGGGGGTCCTGTACGATTGTCGCGGCGAGTATGCGCCAAACCTGGCCCCGCGTCACGTTGCGTCGAACCATCAAACAACACATGCGTTTCTGTCGCAAAGGGCTTAGAAACAGGGCAACGCTATGCCCAGTTCAAGGAAAGAGATCATGGAAGATATTGTCATTCTGGATGGCGCGCGCACCGCTGTTGGCACATTTGGCGGCAGCCTTGCCGCGACCCCTCCGACAGCGCTGGGGGTGCATGTGGCCAAAGCCGCGATGGCGCGTGCAGGCGTCAGCCCGGATCAGATTGGTCACGTGGCCATGGGGCATGTGATCAACACCGAACCCCGCGATATGTATCTGTCCCGCGTTACGGCGATCGAAGCGGGCATTCCCGATGGAACGCCTGCGATGAACGTGAACCGTCTGTGCGGGTCCGGGTTGCAGGCGATTGTGTCTTGCGCGCAGAACCTGATGCTGGGCGATGCGGCATTTGCGCTTGCCGGCGGGGCGGAAAGCATGTCGCGCGGGCCGCATATCATGCAATCGGCACGCTTTGGTCAGAAGATGGGCGACACGGGTGCCGTCGACATGATGCTGAACGCGCTGATGTGCCCGTTCGGCACCGGTCACATGGGTGTCACGGCAGAGAACGTGGCGAAGGAACACGGGATCACACGTGAAGATCAGGACGCCTTCGCGATGGAGAGCCAGCGGCGTGCACAGGCCGCAATTGCGGATGGCGTTTTTGCCAGCCAGATCGCACCGATTGAGATCAAGGTGAAGCGACAGGCCGCCATGTTCGATACTGATGAGCACCCCAAGGCAACCTCAATGGAGGCGTTGGCAGGCCTGCGGGCAGCGTTTGCGAAAGATGGCAGTGTGACGGCGGGCAACGCATCGGGCATCAATGATGGAGCCGCGGCGGTTGTGATGGCAACGGCGACTGCGGCGCAGGCTGCCGGGTTGAAACCGCGCGCGCGGGTGTTGGGCTATGCCCATGCGGGCGTTCGGCCTGAAGTGATGGGCATCGGGCCTGTCCCGGCTGTGCAAACGCTGTTGCAGAAACTGGACATGAAGGTCAGCGATTTCGACGTGGTGGAATCCAATGAAGCCTTCGCCGCGCAGGCCTGTGCAGTGTCCAAAGAGCTCGGCTTCTCGGCCGAGCAGGTGAACCCCAATGGCGGCGCAATCGCATTGGGCCATCCGGTGGGGGCGACAGGTGCGATCATCATGGTCAAAGCGCTCTATGAACTGGAGCGGCGTGGCGGTGGTCGTGCGATCTGCACCATGTGCATCGGCGGTGGTCAGGGCATTGCGGTGGCGATTGAGGCGTTGTGATCAGCGGGTGTACTTCCCCCGGCTGATGGGATAGGCGGCAGCCTTTGACGCCTATCCCTCCCGACGAAAGAAGCACTCCCCGTGAAACAAGCCCTGCGCGCCGCCCTCGATGACCGTGGTTACACCACGCTGACCCCCGTGCAGGAGGCGGTTCTGGATCCCGATCTGGACGGTAGGGATCTGCTGGTCTCCGCCCAAACCGGATCAGGCAAGACACTGGGCTTTGGTCTGGCGATTGCGCCGACAGTGTTGGGAGAAGCTGAAGCCTTTGATGCAGCAGGGGCGCCCCTGGCGCTGGTCATTGCGCCCACGCGCGAACTGGCCCTGCAAGTCAAGCGGGAGCTGAGCTGGCTCTTTGCGAAGGCGGGCGCGATGCTGGCGTCGTGCGTTGGCGGCATGGACATGCGGGATGAACGGCGTGCGCTGGCCCGCGGTGCGCATATCGTTGTGGCGACACCGGGGCGCTTGCGCGATCACATCATGCGCGGGTCGATTGACCTGAGCGGCCTGCGCGCCGTGGTGCTGGATGAGGCCGACGAGATGCTTGATCTGGGCTTCCGTGAGGATCTTGAGTTCATTCTGGGTGAATCCCCTGAAACACGGCAGACCCTGCTGTTTTCCGCCACGGTGCCGAAATCCATCGGTCAGTTGGCCAAGAGCTATCAGAAAGACGCGGTTCGGGTTGTCACCAAGTCGGAAGCCAAGCAGCACGCCGATATTGAGTACCGCGCCATGATGGTAGCCGAACGTGACACCGAAAACGCGGTCATCAACGCGCTCCTTTATCATCGCGCGCCCAATGCCATCGTATTTGGCAACACCCGCGCGATGGTGAACCGGCTGACCACACGGTTGTCCAACCGGGGCTTCCGGGTTGTGGCCCTGTCGGGGGAGTTGTCCCAGTCGGAGCGGACACATGCGTTGCAGGCCATGCGCGACGGGCGTGCGGATGTTTGTGTCGCCACCGACGTGGCGGCGCGGGGGATCGACCTGCCAAACCTTGATCTGGTGGTCCACGCGGAACTGCCATCGAACCATGAGACGTTGCTTCACCGTTCTGGCCGGACGGGTCGGGCAGGGCGCAAGGGGACCTCTGCGCTGGTTGTGACCAACAAGACCCGCAAGAAGGCGGAGCGCATTCTGGGTATGGCCAAGCTGCGCGCAGAATGGGCGACGGCCCCGTCCGCAGATGAGGTGAACGCCCGCGAAGAAGAGCGGATGCTGACAGAGACCGATTGGACGCAGGACGTGTCCGAGGGGGAGCAGGAGACGGTTGGCAAACTGGTTGAAGGGTTTTCAACCGAGCAGTTGGCAGCAGCCTATTTGCGGCTTTATCGGGCAGTGCGGTCGGCGCCGGAAGAACTGGCGGACGTGGGTGCAAAGCCGGAGCCGCGCAAGCCTTTCGGGCCCAGCAAGTGGTTCGCCGTTGCAGGTGGTCGGCAGAAAGGCGCGGAACCACGGCGGTTGTTGCCGATGCTGTGCAAGGCCGGTGGTCTGAGCAAGGATGACATCGGCGCGATCCGCATTCAGGATGATCATTCGGTCGTGGAGATCAAGGAAAGCAGTGTAGCCGGGTTTCTGGAGACGCTGGGGCAGGGGATGAACATCGAAGGCGACGCGATCAGCGCGCTCGACACGCCTCCGGCTTTCGCGAAGGGTCCGAAGCCCGGCGGCAAAGGTCCGGGCAAAGGCCCCCGCAAGCCGGCACATCGTGGCCAGGGCGATGGCCGCGATGAGATGCCAAAACCGCGCGGAAAACCTACGCCGCCGACAGAGTGGAATGACCAGCCCGAGCCCCGCAAACGCAAACCCAAACCGCAGGACCGCCCTGCCAAGGAGGCTGCACCACGCAAGAAGCTGTCCCTCAACGCGGGTGCCACCGGGGGGGATGCGCCGGTGCGCGCCCGCAAACCGCGCACAGGGCCCAAGGGGCCTCCGCCGCCGAAGGGGAAGTCCAACAGCAAGAAAAATCGCGCCCGCACGCTTGCTTCAAAGGGGGGCAAGGGCGGGCCAAAGGGCGGTGCGCCCAAACCACGGCGGCCCAAGGACGGCTAAGCCCCTTTGCCTTACCAGTGAAATTGGGGAATGGTGGCCGGGTATTGCAAAGTAAAGCGGACCCCCATGGCCAATACCTATGACACCGGACGTTTGAACCTGCCTTTTGTCGGCATTTCCACCTTTGGCAAATCGCCCTACCAGCCGGATTGGGAGGCCATCGACGCCGATGTGGCGATCCTTGGTGCGCCCTATGATTTTGGCACGCAATGGCGGTCTGGCGCACGGTTTGGCCCTCGGTCGATCCGGGAGGCAAGCACGCTGTTCGCGTTCGGGCATGGTGGGGCTTACGATCACGAAGACGATATCACCTATTTAGAGAATGTGCGCATGGTTGATCTGGGTGACGCGGATATCGTGCACACCGATACGGTCAACAGCCATGCCAATATCGAGACAGGCGTGCGCGCCATCCTGAAAGCGGGCGCCTTGCCCGTGGTTCTGGGGGGCGACCATTCGATCAACATTCCCTGCATCAACGCCTTTGACACGCACGGTCCAATTCACGTGATCCAGTTTGATGCCCATCTGGATTTTGTGGATGAGCGACACGGGGTCAGGTTTGGTCATGGCAACCCGATGCGGCGCGCCGCAGAGAAAGACCATGTAACGGGTCTGACACAGCTTGGTATCCGCAATGTCAGTTCCACGGCCAAGGAGGGGTACGCGGATGCGCGGCGCATGGGGTCAGATATCCTGTCTGTCCGCCAGATCCGAAAGCTGGGGGTTGAGGCCGTTCTTGCCCGGATACCGGATGGCGTCGACTACTACATCACGATTGATATCGACGGCTTTGATCCGTCCATCGCGCCGGGAACGGGCACGCCCAGCCACGGCGGGTTCCTGTACTACGATGTGTTGGAATTATTGGATGGCATCAGCAAAAAGGGCCGCGTCGTCGGGATTGATCTGGTGGAGGTCGCGCCAGATTACGACCACTCCGGCAGCACGGCAATTCTCGCGGCTCAGATACTGCTCAACCTGATCGGCAGGGTGATGACGCACCGGTAATGGCGGAGATGGCGACCAACTGCGGTCAATTCGTCAGCGCGTACAGTAAGAAGAGCAGACCGGGCAGCAGCACCGCAGCCAGCAGGCATGCAATGTACTCACGATAGGCGCGGCGGGCTGCGCGTACTTCGGGGAAATCGTCAGAAATGTCACTGAATAAACCGCTTAAGGGTAGCATGGAAATGCCTTTGGTACAGGTGCCCGCCTTCGGGGATTGGAGTTGATACAAAAGTACTTTCCCCGATCCTGCGCCTTCGCTCAATTGACAGAAAATGCGTCTTTTGGGGCCAAAAAATCTTCCCGCAACGGATGATTTCTTTACCCATCAAATGCGAAACAGCTTTGAATTCAAAGCGGTGAATGACCCCTGATTGTCCACAATTCGGAAACTAAGGACAGAATTGGCCGTGATTGTGCGGAGAATTCAGCGCAATTTTGCAGAGAAATTGGCGCAGAAAGCGGCTGATTTCGTTGTGGAAATGGATATTCCGGCGCAGGCGGACCCGCCGAAACAGAATCACCCGCCTTCCGGCTCAGCCTTTGTGGCCCTCAAAGGTACGCAATTTGATCCCGGCGGCTTCAAGTTGCTGCCGCACGGATGCTGCGATCTCAACCGCCTCGGCCGTGTCACCGTGCAGGCAGATCGTGTCGATCTGCGTCTCGATCCGCTTGCCGCTTTCGGTGATGATCGCACCTGCCTGCACCATGTCGACCATGCGGCGGCCTGCCAGATCGGCATCGTGGATCACCGCACCGGGTTTGGAGCGGTCGACCAGCGTGGCATCGTCGTTGTAGGCGCGGTCTGCAAAGATCTCTCCGGCCCAGGCGCAGCCCAATGCGCGCACGGCGTCCTGTTGCGCAGTTGCGGCAAGAACCATGACGATCAGATCGGGGGCGACGCTGAGGGCGGCGTCATAAAGGTCACGGGCGAGGGCTTCATCCTCGGACGCCATGTTGGCCAGCGCGCCATGCAGTTTCAGGTGGCGGACGGCGGCGCCCACGCTGCGGGCCATGCCGAGGCTCGCAGCGACCTGATAGCGGATCTGGTTTTGCAGCGTGCCGCGCGGCACTGACATGCGGTTGCGGCCAAAGCCTGCAATGTCCATGAAACCGGGATGCGCGCCGATGCCCACGTTGTTGGCATGGGCCAGCGTCATCGTCGCGGCCATCACATCCGCATCGCCCGCGTGACCGCCGCAGGCGATGTTGGCAGAGGTGACGATGCTCAGCAGGCTGGCGTCATCTCCCATGGTCCAAGGGCCAAAGCTTTCGCCCATGTCGGCGTTCAGATCGACGGTTGGCATGTGATTACTCCTCAAACGGGTTCGTAGTGGCGGAGATGACGCCGCTGATCAGCGTGTAGGACAGCAGGTCGCGGATCGTCGCGGGGTCCCGGATCAGGGGGGCCACGCGGCTGCGCAGGCCTGCCATGTCGGCGGCATGGCGTTGCCCAAGGGCGATGGCCTGCGCCATGGTGATGAATTCGAACGTGATGGCAGTGCCGGGTTGCGCCTGTGCGATGCGCGGCAGGTCGCAGGGGATGACGGTGCCGATCCGGGGATAGCCGCCCGTTGTCTGGCATTCGCACATCAGCACGAAGGGTGCACCATCGCCCGTGATCTGGATGTCGCCCGCCACCACGATTTCCGACACAATGCTGAGCCCGCTGCCGGTGCTGAAGCCTGCGCCTTCACTGTCCATGCGCACGCCCATGCGGTTGCCACGGGGGTCGCGGCGAAAGGTGGTTGCGGTGAAGCGGTCGCGGGTGTCCTGATCAAATGCCTCGGTCTGCATCGAGGCAACGATGCGCACCTTGCCGCCGTCAAACCGGTCGGACGGGGTCAGACCGTTGGACACTTCGGTGTGGGCATCAGCGCCGATGGGCAGGGTATCCCCGGTTTCCAGCGTCTGGCCGACGCCCGCGCGCAGATGGCTGCTGCGCGATCCCATGACCGGGTCTGTGGCGATGCCGCCGCCGATGTGAAGGTAGCCATAGCTGCCCCGGCGCGCGCCGCCGATGGTCAGTGTGGCACCTGCGGGCATCGCATGGCTGGCGTTCCACGTCAGCGCTTCGCCGTCGAGGGTGGCAGCCATGGTGGCCCCGGTGAGGGCGATGCGGATGTCGGCCGTCGCGCGAAAGCTGCCGCCGGAACCTGCCATTTCGATTGCGGCAAAGTCAGGCGATTGATGCAGCAGGGCCGCACCTTCGTGCAGGGCTTCGGGGTCCATGGCGCCTGCCTCCGTCAGGCCAACCGCGCGGTAGCCCCGGCGGCCCATGTCCTGAATGCTGAGGCTGGGGCCACCTTGCAGGATGTCCAGTGCCGCGCTCATGTCAGCGCCTCCCACGATGCGCCGCCGTTGCCGGATGTGTCCTTGGCGCGGATGTCTTCCAGTTCGGCGCGGGAGATGGCGGGGAAAGTCAATTCGTCTCCGGGTGACAGGGCGAAAGGGGTGTCGGCGCCGGGACGGAAGTTGGCAAATGCCGTCTGACCGATGTGGCGCCAGCCAGTGGGAGAGGCGTTGGTGAAAGTGATCAACTGCCGGATGGCAATGACCAACGCGCCGGGCGGCACGGATTTGGTCAAACCCTCCTGACGGGGAATGTTCCATGTCTCGGACAATTCACCCATGTAGGGTTGGCCGGGGGCGAAGCCGATGGTCAACACGCGCACGCGGGAGGTGGAGAGTTCCGCGATTGCGGCGTCAGGGTCGACGCCCGCGACTGCGGCTGCCTCTTCAAGCTGCGGGGCAAGGTCGGTGCCGTAGACGGTTGGTACGTGCCACAGCGTGCGCCCTGCGGGCAGGGGGGCCTGGGTCCAGTCCTGGGTGGCCAGCAGCGACTGGATGCGGTCGGTGATTTGCTCCATCGGGGTCGCGGACAGGTCGACAGCCAGAAAGGTGGAGACAAGCGATGTGCTGGTCTCTGTGACTTCGGGCCATGCGGCGTCTTCCACTGCGGCGCGAAAGGCAAGGGCGGCGCGGTTGGCGGGTTCGTTCATGGCCTGCGCAAAGGTGACGAGGATACCGGACAGGCCAACGGTGCGGATCAGCGGTTCAGTCATGGCGCAAGGCCCAGGCGTAAAGGCGCGGCATCAGCATCGGTGTCAGATACATGGGCAGTTGCCAGCAGCCGATGAAGATCATCAGGGGCGCGATGATATCCGGGGGCAGCGCGATGAGAAAGATTGCAATGTTCCGGTTGCCTGCCGCTATGGCAATGGGACCCGCGAGGGATTGGAGCGGGCTGCGGCGCAGGGTGAGCAGCGCCAAGAGTTGCAGGCCGTAGCCGATGGCGAAGGCCAAAAGCGCCCAGTTCAGGACCGCCCATGGGTCGGCCCGAAGCGCCGGTGTCAGAGCGGCCATCAGGCCCACCACGATGATGGCAAAGGCGAGGACAGACAGCCCGTCCAGCGCCTTGATCTGGTCCGCCGTGGGGTTGGGAAACGCGCGCGCGCGGATCAGGAACCCCGCCGCGGTCGCTGCGATAATGACGGCCAGCAGGGTGAGGGCGGCGGAGATCACCTCCTGCGCGGCCCCGAGCTGCGGCATGGCCCACAGGACGGGCAGGACGGTCAAAGGGAAGACGGCGGTGCCCAGCACGAGGATCTGCATCATCCGGCCCGCGTCCATCCGCATGATCAGCGCAAGGTTCACACTGCCTGTGATCGCAGGCGCTGCGGAGGTCAGGACGATGGCAAGCGCTGCGGGGGGCTGGCTGAGGTCTGCCAGATGCAACAGACCCAGCAATGTCAGCGGGACAGCCATCTGCAAGGCCACGACCACGCCAAGCCCCCAGCGCAGGTCGCCCACCGCGCCCATCGCATCGCGAAACCCGATGCGCAGCGCGGTCGTGACCAGCAGCAGCGCCACCATGTGGGGCAGCCATGGCACCATCGCCGCCGCCAGACCTGGCAAGGCCAGACCCGCGACAAGGCCTGCGATCAGGCAGGTCCGCGCGTGGGTCGATGCCGCCCAGAGAATGCGGTGCAACATGTCTCACCCTGCACCGGCCGTGTTGCGCATGTTGTCGGGCAGCCAAGTGGCGATCTCGGGGAAGAGGATCAGGACAAAGACCATCAGCACCATGATCAGGAACATCGGCAGCGCGGCGCGCGTGATGTAACCCATTTCGTGGTTCGTCATGCCTTGCAGCACAAAGAGATTGAAGCCGATGGGCGGGGTGATCTGGGCCATCTCGATCACGACAACGACGAAGATACCGAACCAGATCAGGTCAATTCCCGCGCCGCGCACCATGGGTTCGACCACCGCCATGGTCAGCACAATGGCGGAGATGCCATCGAGGAACATGCCGAGGATGATGTAGAACACCAGAAGCGCCATGAGAAGTTGGAATCGTGTGAGCTCCATCGCGGCAATGCCATCGGCAAGCGCGCGGGGCAGGCCAGTGAAGCCCATCGACAGTTTCAGAAAGGCCGCACCCGCAAGGATCAGCGCAATCATGGCAGAGGTGCGCGTGGCCCCCATGAGGCTCGCGCGGAAGGTGTCCCAGTTGAGAGATCCCTGAAAAAGGGCCAGCACCAGCGCGCCAATGACACCGATGGCGGCGGCTTCGGTCGCGGTGGCGAGGCCTGCGTACATGGAGCCGATGACGACGGTGATCAGCGCGAAGACGGGCAGGAGGAAGCGGGAGTTGGAGAGCTTTTCGGTGAAGCTCATCCCGCGCTCGACCGTGGGGTTCCAGTCTTTTGAGACAAAGCTGGTGATGGCGACATAGGCCATGAACATGCCGGCAAGGACGAGACCGGGGAAGACGCCAGCGAAGAAGAGCTTGGTGATGCTTTCATTCACGGTCACGCCGTAGACGATCAGAGCCAGCGAAGGCGGGATCATCAGGCCAAGGGTGGCCGCACCTGCGAGCGTGCCGATGACCATCTTCTCGGGATACTTGCGGGCGCGCAGTTCGGGGATGGCCATCTTGCCGACAGTCGTAAGGGTCGCGGCGGAGGAGCCGGAGACGGCGGCGAAGACAGTGCAGGAGACGATATTGGTGTGAACCAATCCGCCCGGCAGGCGGGCAAGCCAGGGGGACAGGCCCTTGAACATGTCCTCAGACAGGCGCGTGCGATAGAGGATTTCGCCCATCCAGATGAACAGCGGCAGCGCAGTGAGGGTCCAGCTGGAGGAGGACGCCCAGATTGTCGTGATCATCACGTCGCCCACGGGGCGGGTGGTAAAAAGCTCCATCCCGACCCAAGCGACGCCCATCAGCGCAAGGCCGACCCAGACGCCCGTGCCAAGCAGCAGGAACAGGACAAATAGAAACAGAATGATCGCATAAAGTTCGGCCATGGTGCTATTCCCCGTGTGTATCGACTGTGTCGCGGACGATGCGGTGATCGCCCTTGAACAGCACATGCAGAAGGTTATCGGTCAGCGCGAGCGCCAGCAGGCCTCCGCCGAACACCATCACGGACTGCGGTATCCAAAGATGGATCGCGTCCTGACCCTGGCTGACTTCCTTGAACTTCCACGACCAGTACACGAACCAGTAAGCGTAGTAGGTGAAGTACCAGGCGATGGCCGCGGCCAGACCAAAGCACCAGATCTCCAGCAGGCGCTTTGGCCCGGCGGGCACAGCGTTCAGGAGGATGGAGACGCGGATATGTGCGCCGCGGTTCAGTGCGTTGGCGAAAGCCAGGAAGCTGGCGGCGGCCATCGCGTATCCGGCGTAGTTTGGCGCACCGGGGAAGATCTCTCCGGTCCAGCGCGCGACCATCTGTGCGACGATCAACGACAGGATCGCGATGAGGCAAAGTGCTGCGAGGACGCCCGCGAGCGCATAGAGGAAATCAAGGAGCTTGCGTATCGCTGTCATGGTTTGGTTCCTGCATAAACAAGGCTGGGCATGGGCACTTCGTACCCGGTGGCGGTTTTATAGGGGGCCATATCGGTGTTGATCCTGTCGCGCAGTCGGGTTTGAACACCTGCATCCTGCGCCTGAACGATCAGGGGCACACGCACGCCGAACTGCATGAAAAACGAAAAGAAGTCATCGCCCCGTGCGATGAGGGTGGTTTCCAGTCGGGTGACGGTAGGCTTGCTCAGCCCCGCGTCCCGCATCATCTGAAAGGTCGGCTCTGTCTCCGACAGTGCATAGGCGTTTGGAGCGGGATCCGCGCGGGACATGTCCGCGATGTCCGTCAAGGCGGCGAAAAGGCGGGCGTAGAGCGCTGAATCTGCCGGGCCCGTCCATTGGCTGAAGGCAAACCGGCCACCGGGGCGCAGCACGCGGGTGGCTTCAGTGGTTGCGCGCAACGGGTTGCCCATGTGGAACAGGCCCATGTTGCAGGCGACAGCATCAAAGCTGTCGTCCGGGAAAGGGAGCGCTTCGGCGTCAGCTTCTGCAAAGGTGAGGTCGGGAAAGCGGCATTGTGCGGCGGCAACCATGCCGGGGGCGTAATCTACTCCCTGCGCCAACAAATCGAGCGCGGCGGCAGCGCCTGCCACATGACCGGGGCCACAGGCCACATCAAGCAGCCGATGGCCCGGACGGATGGCAAGGGCATACAGCAAGGCAGGAATGATCTGGATCGTCGTCAGCGCCGTGTGATCGGCATAGGCGGCGGCCCTGTCGTGCCAGCCCTGTTTTTCGGCAGCGATGAATGCGTCAAATGTCATGGGGGGAGTGCAGGGCCGCGGGTGCGGCCCTGCCTTTCATGGTGGGGTCAGTTGGATGCTTTGAAGGCGTCAACGATGGCAGCGCCATCATCACCCGCCGCTGCCAGCCATTCGGACGTCATGGTTTCACCCACTTCGCGCAGGCCGGACATCAGTTCGTCACCGGCTGGGCCAACGGTCATGCCACCTGCGGCCAGACCGTCCATGGTGAACTGGGTATAGTCCTTGGAGGCTTGCAGGCCACGCGCGGCTGCTTCGCCAGCGCAGGTGGTGATGGCGGATTTGTTGGCATCGGACACACCGGACCACACATCATTGTTCACCATGACGTAGTTGTAGGGCAGCCACGCATCGACTTCGTAGAAGTGGCTCAGGCTTTCCCAGACCTTGCGGTCATAGCCGGTTGCCCCGGAGGAGATCATGGATTCCGCCACGCCTGTTGCAAACGCCTGAGAGATTTCAGCCGCTTCGATGGTGACGGGCAGCATGCCGGTCAGTTCCGCCAGACGCGAGGTGGCGTTGTTGTAGGAGCGGAATTTGAGGCCCGCCATGTCGCCTACGCTGTTCACTTCCTTGTTGAAGTACAAACCCTGTGGGGGCCATGGCACCGCGTAGAGCATGGTCAGGTTCTGCTCGGCCAACAGTTCATCCATCTTGGGCTTGGCCGCTTCAAACAGCTTGGCGCTTGCATCGAACGAAGGCGCGAGGAAGGGGATGCTGTCAAAACCGAACACGGGGTTTTCGTTCTGGTGGCCAGACATCAGACGTTCGCCGATCTGGACCTGACCAGTCTGGATGGCGCGTTTGATGTCAGCACCTGCAAAGAGCGATCCGCCGGGGTGGACGGTGATGTCAATCTCGCCCGACGTGGCGTCCCGCACACAATCGGCAAAGGCAACGCCATTCTCTGAATGGAAGTTGGACGCGGAGTAGGCCATTGGCATGTCCCACTTTTCTGCCGCGAAGGCGGGCAGGGCGGTGGTGACTGCAATGGCGGCGCTTGCCACGCCTGTCATCAGTTTTGTCGTCAGTTTCATATGGTTTCTCCCAGTTGGTTTTCTATCGGTTCGTGAACCGTTGAGGGTGATAGGGGGCAAGATCGGTGTTGATCCCCTGCCCCGCAATCAATCCGGCGATCAGTCGGCCCGTTTTCGGACCACCCGTCAACCCGATGTGGTGATGCCCGAAGGCAGTGTAGACCCGGCTTGTGCCAATCTGCCCGATCAGGGGCAGGCTGTCGCTGGGTGCGGGTCGGTGCCCCAGCCATTCGATTTCTTCGGTCGCTTGCAGGTTCGGAAAGGTTGCGCGGGCCTGACGGCGCAGCAAGGCGAGCGGTGCTTCGGAAGGGCCAGCGTCCAACCCGCCGAACTCAACAATGCCCGCGCAGCGCAACCCTTGTTCCATGGGCGTTGCCACGAATTTGCCACTGGCCACCATCATGGGATGCAATGGGCCGTCGGTCGCATCCTTGAAGACGATGTGATACCCACGTTCGGCCTCCAGGGGCACGTTCAGACCCAGCTTTGCCATCACTGGTTTTGACCAGACGCCGGTTGCCAGCACCAGTTCATCGCAGGCTATGGCGCCTTGCGTGGTTTCCACGGCAGTGACGGCCCCGTCTGTCATGGTCACATCCTTCACCTCAGCCATTCGGATCGTACCGCCCATGCCCTCAAACGCCTTGGCAAGGGCCTGCACATATCCGCCGGGGCTGCGGATGTAGCCATGGTTTTTCATGATCGCGAGGCAGGTAATCTCTGGCCCGAGATTGGGTTCGTAACTGCGCAGCTCCGGGCCGGAAATCAGTTCAGGCGTGAACCCTGCGGCTTCTCTGAGTTCCCAAGTGTATGCTTCTTTTTCGAAATCGGCGCGGCTGCGGTAGGCAAAGCAGTAGTCGCTCTCGCTCACCCAGTCGCCCAGCCCGAGTTCCGTGCAAAGGCTTTTGTGTTGTTCCACGCTGTCGCTGACAATGGGGGTCAGATCCTGGGCGATGCGACGGGTATCCGCGTCATTTGCATTGCCGAGGTATTTCATCAGCCATGGCAAGAGGCGGGGCATGTAGGACCAGCGCATGAACAGCGGAAAGTCCCCGTTCAGCAGCATGCCCGGCGCTTTTTGTATCAACCCCGGCGCTGTGACAGGCACCATCGCGCAGGCCGCCAACACACCGCCGTTCCCATGTGACGTGCCGGTGCCGGGCGCCGCGCGGTCAACCAGGGTCACGTCCAGCCCCGCCCGGCGCAGCCAGATCGCGGATGACACCCCGACGATGCCGGCACCTATGACAACGGCATGGCGTGTCAAGATGACTTGGCCTGTGGCTTGGCTGGCATGCGGTCGAATCTCCCCTCGTTGCCGCATCATTGCATGAATACTCAAAACATCAACAAAATGTTTGCAAATTGTCATTGTTGATTGGGTAACTTGTGATTGCCGCGCGCTGGATGCAGGTTTGAGCCAAGAAATCATGGCGATCAGGCATGGCTGGGGAAAGCGCACAACTTGGGATCCTGATGCTCGACACAGCTTTTCCGCGGGTCTTGGGAGACGTCGGCAATGCGCAGAGCTTTCTCTTTCCGGTGCGCTACGCCGTTGTGGAAGGCGCGACAGCACAGGCAATTGTGCAGCAAGACCCGGCACCTTTTGTGCAGGAGTTCATCGTGGCGGGGAAAGGTCTGGTCGCTGCGGGATGCAGGGGGATTGCGACAACCTGCGGGTTTCTCTCCCTGATCAGGCCGCAATTGGCCATAGCGTTGGGTGTGCCTGTGGCGGCATCAGCACTGGAGCAGATCGCGCAGATCAATGCGGCCCTGCCGGAAGGCAAGCGGGCGGGGGTGCTGACCATCAGTGCAGAAAGCCTGACGCCGGACCATTTGCGCCCCGTTTTTTTGACGAACACGACCTAGGCGCGGGCGTCTTCGAGGATCAGATCGCTGGCTTTCTCACCAATCATGATCGCAGGGGCGTTGGTGTTGCCCGATACGATCTCTGGCATGATTGAACAATCTGCCACGCGCAGACCGGCAATGCCGTGCACGCGCAGTCTGGCATCCACCACAGCGGATTTATCGTTACCCATTTTGCAGGTGCCCGTCGGGTGGTAGATTGACGCGGTGTTGTTGCGGGCCCAATCCAGCGTGGCGTCATAGTCATCCATGTCAAGGTCGGCGTGCGGGCGGTATTCCTCAGAAATCTTGGAGGTCAGCGGCGCATGGCGCGCGATGGTGCGGGCGATGTTGACCCCTTTGACCACTGTGTCGCAGTCAGTTTGCGTGGACAGATAGTTCGGGATGATCTTCGGATAGGTCCGTGGGTTGGCATCATTGAGCCTGATCTCACCCTTGCTTTCAGGGCGCAGCTGACACACCGACATCGTGAACGCAGAGAACTTGTCCGCCCCCTTGCCAGGGTTCTCAGCCGAGAGAGGCTGCACGTGGAACTGAATGTCAGGTGTTTCCAGATCGTCGCGGGTTTTCATGAAGCCGGTCGCAAGGCTGGCCGCCATGGTCATGGGACCTGCGCGGAACATCAGGTATTTCAGCCCGATCTTGGCCTGACCGTACAGGCTGCTGACTTCGTCGTTCAGGGTGGGTTCGTTGCACTTGTAGACCAGCCGGGCCTGCAAATGGTCCTGCATGTTCTTGCCAACCCCGGCCAGATCATTCTTCACCTCGATGCCATGTTCCGCCAATTGGGCCGCCTCACCAATCCCGGACACCATCAGCAATTGGGGTGAATTGATTGCGCCGCCACACAGAACAATTTCACGGTTGGCGGTCACGGTCTGGGTCTTGCCGCTGCGATCCTTGTAGGTGACCGCAGTAGCGCGGTTACTATCGATCTGGATGCGGTCAACCTGTGCATGGGTGATGATCTGGAGGTTTTCGCGTTTCTTGACAGGGTTGAGGTAGGCCACGGCGGAACTGCATCTTCGGCCGTTGCGGGCGGTCAGTTGGAAAAATCCGACGCCTTCCTGCTTTTCCCCATTGTAATCGGGGTTGAACGGATAGCCTGCGGCCTGTGCCGCAGCGACCCAGGCGTCGGTGATTGGCCGCTGGATCCGCATGTTGGATACAGACAGCGGGCCTTCGTCACCGTGGTATTCATCAGCGCCGCGCTCATTGCGTTCTGCGCGTTTGAAAAGAGGTAAAACGTCGTCCCAGCCCCATCCGGTATTGCCCATTTGGCGCCAGCGGTCGTAGTCTTGTGGTTGTCCCCGGACATACAACAACCCGTTAAGAGAGGAGGAGCCGCCAAGAACCTTGCCGCGCGGCCACTCAATGGAACGTCCGTTGAGGCCCGGGTCCGGTTCGGTTTTGTAGCACCAATCGACCTTGGGATTATGGATGGTTTTGAAATAGCCGACAGGGATATGGATCCAGGGGTTCAGATCACGCCCGCCCGCTTCAAGCAGAATCACTTTGTTGCTTGGATCAGCGCTCAGGCGATTTGCGAGGACGCACCCGGCTGAACCTGCGCCGACGACGACAAAATCTGCGTTCATGGTAAGAATCCTCCCCAGAGTTGAAGAAACTTCTATACAGATGGCCGAAACCAAGCTAGTGTTTTTTGAAACAAAAAGTCTCAATAATTGAGAACGTACTTCAAACGGGAGGAACCATTATGAAAGTACAAGACAAACTCAAGAACATCTCGCGCCGTGACTTGTTCCGGCTTGCGGGCCAGTACGGCATGAGCTCTACGCTGCTTGCTGCGGGTACATTTGGTGGGGCGATGAGCCTTGGCAACCTGGCAAAGGCTGCGGAATCCACATATGAAAAACGCTTCGCCAAAGAGGCGAAATTCACCTTCAAATTTGGTGCGGCCGGTTTCAACCAGCGCAACCTGCTGATCGAACGTGCAGGCTGCCTTGAGTTTGCCCGCGACCTGGAAAGCCGCTCCGACGGTGAAATCCGCGTTGAGTTCATTGGCGACAACCAGATTTGTGGCCAGACATCCTGCGTTGAGAAAACCCAGCAGGGCATTGTCGACATCTATGCTGCCTCCACTCAAAACTCCGCTGGTGGCGCGCCTTATCTGAACGTTCTGGACTACGCCTACATGTTCCGCAGCCGTGCGGACCAGTACTACTTCCTGTACTCCCCTGAGTCGCAGGCGCTGCTGCGCGAGCCCTATGAAAAGCGTCATGGCTTGAAGTTCCTGTTCTCGCACTGCGAACTGCGTGGCATCCAGATGGGTCTGAAGTGGCAGGACGCGCCGACGATCACCAAGCTGGAAGACATGTTCGGCACCAAGAACCGCGTGACTGGTACCCAGCTGGGCCGGATCGCAATGGAAGCGCTGAACCTGAACCCGGTTCCGGTTGCATGGGAAGAGACCCTTGATGGTCTCAAGCAGGGCCTGATTGATGGCGCGGAAACATGGGCATCTGCCGTGGCGTATGCCAACATGTCACCCGTCGTATCCCAGTCCGTTGATCTGAAGTTCTTCTGCGGTACAGAGCACACGGCGATGTCTGCAAAAGCTTTCGACGGCCTTGGCGGTGAGTTGCAGGACGTTGTGATGGAATCAGCGTACCTTGCGCAGGTTCACGTGCAGGCGGCCAACGAAGCGGCGCTGGTCAATACCGTTGGCGCTTCCAACCCTCAGCATCCTGACACGATCTTTGCTCAGAACAACGTGCGCGTTGCGGATCTGGGTGACGACCAGATCAAGATGGCCGAAGAAATGTGCTCTCCCGAGTTCCAGCCCCAGCTGTGGGAAGACTGGCGTGAGCGTCTGAACGGCTGGTCCGGTGGCCGCGATACCTATCAGGAAATCTATGACACCGTGCGTCAGAACCCGCACACACTGGCCGAGAATGTCGAGCCACGTCGGTGGTGGAAAGCCTGATCCCTTTGGGGTTAGAGTGAATGCGAGGGTCGGCTTTCTGTTGAGGGCCGACCCTTTTTGACCTCATCGTCGGGAGGGCGGTGATGGACAAACCAATCAGGGGGGAGATTACAGATGTCTTTATTGGCTGAAGCAGGAGCCGTTATTCCTGCCATTTTTTCCGGCAGTGCGTGGAAAATGCGGGATGCTTTTTACACCGACGGCATGTGGCTTTTTTGCTTTTTCTTGACCCTCCTTGGCGGGTTTCTGGCGCGTGAGTTCTTCAGGCGCATTCCGTTCATGGACAAGCATCTGGAACGCGGGATCGCGGTTCTAACCTATCTGATGATCGCCGCAATTATCTTCTGGGGTGTGATCGACCGCTTCGTGTTTTCGCATCAGTGGTCCGGCTCGACCACGGTGCCACCGTTCCTGTTCATGATCATGGCCTGGTTCGGTTGTTCGTATAACGTGCGTTTGCGGACACATCTGAGCTTTAGCGAATTCCGTTCAAAGATGTCGCCCTCAGGGCAGATGGCCGCGCTGACGCTGGATTTCATGCTGTGGTTTGGGTTTTGCTGGATCGCGATCACCACGTCATTGAAGTTTACTGCCCTGTCTGCGGACAACTTCCAGATGGTGGACGGCGTCGATGACACGATGAAGTGGTGGTTCTACATCACGGTGCCGATTGCCTTCACGCTGATGTCAGGCCGGGTGATCGGCAACTGGCTGGAAGACTGGAACAACTTCAGATCGGGTCAACCGATTATCAAACAAGCCGTAATCGGGGGGGACGTCTGATGACTGACGGAACATGGGTCACATTAATCTCATTGGGCGTGACTGTCTTTTTCATGCTCGGCACGCCGGTTCTGCTGGTCATCTTCTATTGGGTTGTGGGGTGCAGCTTCGTGATCGGGCTGCCGATTGACAACACCGGAAACGAACTGCTGAACGTCTTCAACAAGGGCTTTGCCTTGCTTGCGATGCCACTCTTCATTCTGACGGGTGACTTGATCAACCAATCAGGGATCGCAAGGCGACTGTCGGATTTCGCCTATTCCTGTCTGGGCTGGCTGCGGGGCGGTTTGGCGATGGCCTCCATCGCGGCATGTGGCCTGTTCGCGGCGATCTCGGGTTCAAACTCTGCCACGACGGCAACGATTGGTTCGATGCTGCATCCCGAGATGGTCAAGGGCAACTATGACGAACGGTTCTCTGCCGCCACGGCGGCGGCGGGTGGTACGGTCGGGATCATCATTCCCCCGTCCATCATCTTTATCGTCTACGGCTTTCTGATGAACCTGCCGATTTCGGAACTGTTCATAGCCGGTATCGTCCCCGGCAGCCTGATGGTTCTGGGCATGATGACAGCGGCGTTCATCATCTGCACGCTCAACGGCTGGGGCATCCTGATTGGCCTGAGCCCGTGGCGTGTGATCAAGACCGCCGTCGGTGCATGGTTGGGCTTCTTTGCCATCGGTCTGGTGCTTTGGGGTATCTACACCGGTAAGTTCTCTCCCACCGAAGCGGCGGGTGTGACGGTGGGCTTCTGTATCATCGTTGGTTTGATCTGTTATCCGCTGAACAAGTTCATGGGCAGCGGCAAAGACATTTCTGTCAATGACAAGAGCCTGCTGTCGATGATTGTGGTCGAAGGGTTCACGCTGCCCAGCGTGCCCGCGATTGTCTCCCGCTCTGCGCAGATCACCGGTATTCTGGTGCCGCTGATCGCGGTGTCGGTTGCGATGCAGCAGGTGCTGTCGTCCCTTGGGGCGAAAGAAACGATTGGCGCATTTGTGACGGGTATGGGTGGCTACTACGCCGTTCTGTTCACATCGATGGCGATTGTTTTTGTCACAGGCATGATTCTGGAATCCCTGCCGGTGACGATCATCCTTGCGCCTATTCTCGCGCCGATCGCCGTGTCAGTTGGCATCGATCCGATCCACTTTGCGGTTATCTTCCTTGTGGGTGCATCTATCGGTTTCATTACACCGCCCTACGGGCTTAACCTTTACGTGGCGTCGGGCGTAACAGGGGTACCGTATTTCCGACTTCTGCGATACGCCACGATGTATCTTGCTGCGTTGATCTCTGTTTGGTTCCTCGTTGCCTTGACCCCGGCGTTGTCAAAGACGCTTCTGCCCGGCGGCTTCCTGTATGAGTTGCTCAGCGGTGGTAGTGGCGGTTTTGGGGGCTTTACGACGTGGGGAGGATTAATTTTTTACTATTAGAAAGAGACCTCTCCCCTGCTGGCGCCAACGGGGCCGCTAAAACGATACCTACCAATTTTTGGGTGC